>JAABUQ010000015.1_pt1 | contig 284849 bp, 243 predicted proteins | sample 5560001 | NCBI WGS metagenome assembly JAABUQ01 (sample SAMN10711888, study PRJNA513371) | rock metagenome | isolation source: Antarctica rocks | place: Antarctica: Victoria Land, Finger Mt nord | collected 2015-12-18
AATAGATGTTAGTAGAGATAGTATCACATGTCTTCTATCTATGAAAGACGCTAAGGCATAAAGAGGATGCTCTTCTGTGTCGAGACCTTGATACTCCACGTGCACTTCTCTTGCAAATCAAATATATGGTGCAACTTTCTCATATTTATATGAACTGGCCTGATCTTAAACCAAATTGACAAACTTGCTTTTATGTGCTAAACATATAGCACGTAAAGAATAAATAGCATATGCTACCTTGGCTGAAATATGCCATACTTATCCATTGGAGAAAAGAGCGCTCATGAACGCATCACAGCGCAAGGATGATGCTATTGCGGTTCTGTCAGAGGACGCTCCTGTGACCATGCCAGAACTGCCGCTTAGACTCGTCCTCTCGACGGTTCAGCAGTTCAAGGCCATCAGCGATCCCATACGGTCTCGCATTCTAGGCATCATTCAGCATCAGCCTGCAACGGCCAAGCAGATAGCAGACCGCCTTGGAGCCACGCCTGGCGCAATCGGTCATCATCTGCATGTTCTCGAAGCGGCAGGGCTAGCACAGGTTGTTGCCCGTCGCCTTGTACGAGGCATCATCGCACATTACTACACACGCACTGCTCGTATCTTTGACTTTGAGTTTCCGTCCGAGATCACAGGTGACAGATCAACTGCCCTCGACTGTATAAGCCATGCACGCGATGAGCTAGCCGAGACACTCACTGAAAAAGGAGAGAATGCCGTTTGTGAGACCTCATTTCCCCGTGCGCGGCTTTCGCCAGAACGTCTAGAGGCTTATAAGAAGCGCCTCCTGAATCTCGTCTATGAGTTTGTCGGTGAAGCGCCCGACCCTCGTGGTCAGGTCTACAATCTGTTTACTGCTCTGTTCCTGGCTCCATCTTACTTGCAAGACGAGAAATCGCCCGAGTCATCGGAGCCTCAGTGATTGATGGAGGAACTTTATGCGACCAGCCATCGTGAGCGCAGACCGCCCCCAGACTCCTCGTCTTCCCCTCTGGCGTAACCTGGATTACATGCTGCTGTGGAGTGGGCAGATGGTCTCTAACACAGGAACTCAGGTATCGCAACTCGCTTTTCCCCTGCTGATTCTGGCTGTGACGCGCTCTCCTGCACAGGCGGGCTTCGCTGGCGCTCTACGTGCTCTGCCTTACCTACTCTTCAGTCTCCCTGCTGGTGCTCTGATTGATCGCTGGGATCGTAAGCGAACCATGATTCTTTGTGATGCGGGCCGAGCCGTGAGCATGGCAAGTATTCCCTTTGCACTTGCCATTGGGCACTTGACGGTTCTCCAACTCTACGTCGTCTCTCTGATCGAAGGAACGCTCTTTGTCTTCTTCAACATTGCTGAGGTCGCATGTCTTCCTCAAGTTGTGCCGAAAGAGCAATTGCCGACTGCCAATGCTCAGAATCAGGCAACTGATGGCATCACCGCCCTGGTTGGTCCGTCGCTTGGTGGTGCCCTCTATACGCTCGGGCAGCTTCTACCTTTTCTGACGGATGCAATTTCATATGTGGTTTCGGTTCTCTCATTACTCTTTATCAAGGCGAGCTTTCAGAAGAAGAGGATAGCTGCACAACGTGAATTGTGGGTTGAGATCCGAGAAGGGCTTACCTGGTTGTGGCATCAGCCACTCATTCGCTTTATTGCGATACTGACTGGTGGATACAATTTCATTTTCTCAGGCTTTACACTCATTGTGATTGTGCTGGCTCAGCACCAGCACGCATCGTCATTCGCGATTGGTTTAATTCTTGCCGTTGGAGGCGTTGGTGGTATCCTGGGTGCAATAGTTGCGACTTCCATTCAAAAAAGGTTCAGTTTCGGACAGGTAATCATTGGTTCGACATGGTTCTCAGCCTTCATCTTGCCTCTCTTTGTTGTTGCTCCGAGCACGATCGTGTTAGGCATCCTTACGGCTGCAATCTTCATCACGGGACCAATCTACAACGTTGTGCAGATGAGTTATCGAATGGCACTCATTCCTGACGAGCTACAAGGGCGGGTCAACAGTGTATTTCGCCTCGTTGCCTTTGGAGGTCAACCCCTTGGATTAGCGTTGACCGGTGTACTTATTCAAACAATCGGTGTAGTCGCGACTGCTCTCGCATGTGCGGTAGTCATGGCTGTTTTCGCCGTGGCGACAACATTGAATGCTCATGTACGTCATGCACGCCCACTCTCTGCGGTACAAAATACTTAATTCGTTGCTTCGCCCTCAGAAGTTTTGTTATATTGAAGAGGCTTTGCAGAAGATGATAGAGGGAGATGATCTAAGGCAATTGTACTACGTACACTATCTCCCTTGCTGAAAGTATAATCAGCGTGCTATACTTTCAGAAGAAAGTTTTTGTTCAACCCGCGCTTGTGATGGCGTGCTAGCTTCGGTTAGAAGCACTATAGAGGGTGCAACCACTGGCAATGGCTACAAGAGTTGGGCAAAGGAGGTGAGGGACATGGACGCTGGCCCTAGTCGTAGTAGGCGTTCCGTTACCGCGCTTATGAGCGTGGACGCTAACAGATGCCTGCTTTCGGGACTGTTCTTCTCCTCATTGAGTATGGCTATTGGCTATCCTTCTGATTAGTCCTCTGGTCTGAGTACACCGCCGCCTTACTCGATGAGTGCACATCCCCCCATTGATGTGAAAGATGTCGAGTAAGAACACTTCCACCTGCCAGTGTTTCCTTCTGCTGCTCCCCCAATAGAGCAGCGTCCCCTGTAACAACATTGCAGTTGTGATGAAATGCACGTTTCACTTGTCTGAATGTGCACTACCTCACTATGTGTGTTTGCTTCGTAACGCTTGTTACACAGGTGGATAAGTTTTCCACTTATACACAGAGATGTGGACAAATACCCTATGTTCGCATTATCTCTGTGAGTGAGCTTTTGTGTGGTAATACTTAAAAAAGGCGGTGAGAGTATGATCTTTTTGAGCGCGATGCTCCGTCAGAGCATCTATGATAGTGAAAATCGACGTGTGGGCGTGCTGCGTGATGTGTGCGTAGCCCTCAATGAAACATTTCCCGTGGTTACAGCTCTTGTAGTTCATCCCGTGCTGGGCTCCGGCAATAATGATACTATTATCCCCTGGTCACAGGTACAAAGTATAGAAGAGCCACAAATTCATCTTACGGTCAATCAATCACAAATTACTCCATATACGCCACAACCTGACGAACTTATGCTGAGGCGCGATCTCCTGGATAAGCAGATTGTCGATACGCAGGGCTTTCGCGTTGTGAAGGTCAATGATCTCAAACTGGCACAGATAAAGAAGACAGCACGACTTGTCGGCGTTGATATCAGCTTTAGCGGCTTGTTGCGTCGTCTGGGCATTGAAACTCCCATCGAGAAATTAAGCCAAGTTATGCGAATTCGGCTCAATGAGCGCACCATCACCTGGAACTATGTCGAGCCGATTCAAATGGTCAAGGCCGGAAGCACCGGACAGACAGGAGAGTTAACACCTGTACTTGCGGGAGCGGGTAAGGCGAGTGCTAGTATAGCTGCTGGTGGAGTGGTACCGCAGGTTCAGCTCAACGTAAGTCATACCAAAATCGCGGACCTGCATCCCGCCGATATCGCCGACATTCTTGAGCAACTCGACGTGGAAGAGGCTGGTGTCATGCTTGGTCGCCTGGATACGGAGACTGCGGCTGATGCCCTCAACGAAATCAAATACCCACTACAATCCGAGTTGTTGAGCGAGCTTGATCCTGAACGCGCCTCAGACTTGCTCGAAAGGCTGGCTCCCGACGACGCCGCTGACATCCTGGCTGACATTCCGCAGGACGAGGCCGAGCGTCTCCTGAGCCTGATGCCTGTTGCCGAGTCAAAACCCATACGTGATCTGTTACGCTACGGTGCGCAGACGGCGGGTGGCATCATGAATAATGAGGTCCTGACCCTCTCGCAAGATGCGACCGTCGAGGATGCCTTGATCTATCTCAGGCAGAGTTCATCACATTTAGAGATGGTCTATTACCTCTATATTGTCGATGATGAGCGGCACTTGATGGGCGTCGTCTCGCTGCGTCAACTTGTCACTGCGGAGGCAACTACACGTATGCACGAGCTGATGGACCCCGATATCATCAAGGTCCAGATCAATACCGACCAGGAAGAGGTCGCACGCGTGATAGCCAGGTACGACCTGCTCGGCGTCCCCGTCGTTGATGCCGAGAACCATCTAATGGGCCTCGTCACGGTAGACGACGTAATTGATGTAATCCACGAGGAGCAGGCCGAAGACATTTCAGATATAGCTGGCGTCGATGTAGAGGAGTCGGAAGACGAAGAGAAATTCTCGTGGCGCACTGCGATGACCCGCTTTTCCTGGCTCGGTGTCAACGTCATCGCAGGTTTCATACTGGCTCTGCTGCTCTCGCAAGTGTTTAAGTCTGTCTTCCTGACAAACACCGCCTTTGTGCAGGTCTCAGGCGTGGTGGTAGGACTGCATTCGCGTGTTGCCCTCAACGGACTGCTCTGTCTTGTCCCCATGCTTCTGATGACCAGTGGTCGAGCCGGTTCTCAGGCACTTGGCGTTGCAGGCTGGCAACTTCGCTCAACAAGAGGTAGTGACTTTTGGAGGAGTATTGGCCGAGAACTGCAATTGAGCACATTTGGCGGCATTTTGTCTACCGTGCTGGTAGGCATCCTGACCTGGCTCCTCTATCATTCAATATTGCTCAGTATAGCAATTGGTCTAGGTTTTGGCCTCACACTATTGATAGCGTCTCTCTGCGGTCTGGCCCTACCCAATCTACTCCAAAGATTGCGATTGCGTGGAAGTCTGATAGCATCCCCACTGCTTGATCCCGTAATTGCTATCGTGAGTCTGAGTATCTTCCTGGTCGTAACGTTGGCGCTGGTTGATCGATTGCATGCATAAATCCACTCATCTCGTAGTTGCTTTTGAAAGGACATCAAAATGTTCAAACCTGTTCTAGCAACGTTAGGATATATTTTGTCTCCCGATGGAAGTCAGGTGCTGATGATACATCGCAACAAGAGACCGCATGATATCCATTTTGGAAAATACAACGGTCTGGGCGGGAAGTTAGAACAGGGAGAAGATGTTGTGAGCGGAATGCGCCGCGAAATCCTGGAGGAGTCGGGGCTGGTGGCAGATTGTTGTGTCCTACGTGGGACAATCTCCTGGCCCGGCTTTGGCAAGAATGGCGAAGATTGGTTCGGCTTTATCTTTCGCATCGAAAGCTGGCAGGGCGAGGTTCTTCCTGGGAATGATGAAGGAACGCTCGAATGGGTGCCGCTTAGCTCGCTTTCAACATTGTCGCTCTGGCCCAGCGATCACAAATTTCTACCAATGGTTTTTGATACTGATCCCCGGCCCTTTCATGGCTGCATGCCTTTTCATAACGGCGAGATGGTGAGTTGGAGCTATCAGCGGATTTGAGCGCACGAGACTTTGCGACGGCAGTAGAGTAGTGATAGGGCTTGTCCCTATCATGCCCCTGCTAGATAAATCCTCCCAAAAATTCCAAAAAAGGGTATTGACGAACTAGCCAGAGTGATATATACTAACTTTGTTCGCAGGAATACATTTTCCTCGATAGCTCAATGGTAGAGCACTCGGCTGTTAACCGAGGTGTTACAGGTTCGAGTCCTGTTCGAGGAGCCGCACAAAGAAGGACCACCGTTATATGGGTGGTCCTTTGTTCTGTATACGGATGGGAGAAAAATTGTATGGCCCGCATCACTATCCGACCCCTGCGTCTCACAGATGTCGATGACATCCATGAATTGATGCATATGCCCAATGTCCTCTGGGGCACTTTGCTGCTGCCATCCACGACTCTGGAAGAGTGGCGTCAGAACATCGAACAGTGGATACGTGATGAACGTATCCACGCCTTTGTCGCTGATATACAAAACAAGGTTGTCGGAATTGTTAGTGTACATGTTGGCAAGGGCCGTACTCAGCATGTGGGCAAGCTTACTATGGCGGTGCATGACAAGCATCAGGGGCAGGGCATCGGGAAGATGCTGATGCTTACCGCTATCGACCTCTCCGATAACTGGCTCAACCTCACGCGACTCGAACTGGATGTCTACACCGATAACGAACGCGCTATGCGGCTCTACAAAAATTTTGACTTTGAAGTCGAAGGGCGTATGCGTTGTGCCAGCTTCCGCAGTGGTAAATACATTGATAGTTATCTCATGGCTCGCCTCCGCCCTCAGAGCCAGAACGGATACGCCGAAGTCGTGACTCAGGTCCCTGTAGCCTCAAGTTCACAGAGTTCGTCGGAGTCGAAAGAATGATGGGCAAGACCAACACAAGCAGGAGAACTGGCATGACAAATAACATCCCCACAGATTACCACATACTCTTCAAAACTCTCGTACAGGCACTTCCCAGCCCTATCTTCATCGTTGATCGTACCTTGTCAATAGTGCACTATAATCAGGCCGCGCTACAAGTCTGTGGCGCACAAGAACCTGTTGCTGGTATGGCACTCAGTCAGATACTTAACGACGCCAACACTATACAGCTAGTGCAGGAAAGTATTCAGATGGAAAGCGTTAGGAGAGGTAGCTATACCAGGGGCGGTTCTGATATTGCATGGAATGTTTCAGTTACTCCTTTGAAAGATGAACAGGAGGCACCTGTCTATCGTTTTTTCCTGGTGACTATCGAAGACGTTGCTGAAATGCATCGCCTGGAACAGGTGCAGCGCGACTTTATCGCTAATATCTCGCATGAGTTACGTACTCCGCTTACCTCCGTGCGCCTCCTGGCGGAAACGTTGGAGGATGTGATTGATACTAATCCCGATAGGGCGCAGGCGTTTGTGGAGAAGATCGAGGTCGAGGCACAATATCTCAGTGACATGGTCTCAGAACTGCTCGAACTCTCGCGTATGGAGTCGGGTCAGGCTCCACTAATGATTGAGCCGATAGAGGCGGAACGGTTGGTGCGCGAGGTGATGGCGCGTATGCTACCACTGGCACAACGTCATCGCGTCACCCTGCGTACCGATATACAGCAGGGAAGAAATCTTGTCGCTGCCGATAGTAGACAGATCACGCGCGTCCTCGTTAATCTTGTACACAACGCGATCAAATTCACTCCTTCTGCAGGTACCATTACAATAGGTACGGCTATCCAATCAGAAGCGCGGACCATGCAGAAGTTTTTCGTGCGCGATACAGGCGTTGGCATTCGGACTGAGGAACTTCCGCGCGTCTTTGAACGCTTTTACAAAACGGATCGTGCGCGTTCAAAAGCGGATTTTATTGGACCAGGTAGTAGTGGTGGTACAGGTCTTGGCCTGGCTATTGCTCGTCACGTAGTGGAAGCGCATGGAGGACGCATCCGGGCGGACAGTGCTCTCGGACAAGGTAGCACCTTTACGTTCACCTTGCCAATCGTGAAAAGCAATTAAAATACGGGATGCATACCTCGCCATGCGCTCGGGGGGGCGGCGATGACAGCGGGTTCCCACCCTGGCTCGCCGTACAAGATGGCACCGTTCCATTTAGGATTCTTGCTCAGGAAGTGGTAGCGTATCTGCCAGTGGTGACCTACCTTTTGTTTCTCATGATAAGCTGTATCGACACCGAGCTGGAACGTGAGTAACTGTGCATAGTAGGGTTGGAGGCGATACTCCACCTCGTCGGTGTCCAATTGATGATCGGCAAAGGACATCTGAAGATCGAAGCAGTAGGGATAGTGCATAACCTCCGGGTCACGGTCCTCCTCGTCCGCCTGGTGAATGAGGACCAGCATACCTAACATCTCGAATTGACAGTATGGCTCGCCTGAAAATGCATCCTCTTTAAATGGAGGAAGTGAGAAAATATCACGAATCTCGGTAGCTAGTTTTTGTAGCGATTTGTCTGTCTTTATGCAGATTTGAAACGACATACGGACGGCTCCTTAACGGACGCGGGAGGTGTCAGTGATTAACCATAATCTTACGCCTGTTGAAGAGACGTGTCAAGTTTTCAGAGAACAACCAAAGTAGGGGCCTGATGTCTCGCAGCATCGATGGTGCCTTTCCATTGATGATAAGGTGACAAATCAAGTTGTTTTTTTATCCGACGCGTCCGCCTGTGACCTCTAATACATGACCTGATACATAATCCGACAATGGTGATGCAAGGAAGAGCATAGGACCCGCCGCCTCATCTGGTGTGCCAGGGCGTCCCAGCGGAATGAGCATTGACCCCATCTGGCGCATCTGTTCGGGGATGCCGAGAGAGATATTTTCGCCATCGCGCTCTATGGTCTCAGCATTATCCTTAGCAGCAGTCAGGCGCGTGTCGATAAAGCCGTAGCAGACGCAGTTGACCTGCACATTATAGCGGCCCCACTCTTTCGCCATCGTCTTAGTAACACCTGTGATACCAGCTTTGCCTGCCGCGTAGTTGACCTGACCCGCGTTCCCATAAACACCGGATACTGATGAGACATTGACGATCTTACGTGCTTTGGGGCGTCCAACCGCGCCCTGTTCCTTCTTGGCCGTATCACGGATATAGGCCGACGCCTCGCGCAGAATACGAAATGGAGCGGTCAGGTGAACGTCGAGCATCGCGTACCACTGCTTATCGGTCATGTTCTGAATAACACCATCCCAGGTATAGCCAGCGTTGTTGACGATAATATCAAAGCCCCTAAAAGCATCGAGGGTCGATTGAATAAGCCGTGCCGGAAATGCTTCGTTTGTTACATCGCCAGGAACGACGATGGCCTTACTGCCCATGCTGCGAATAGCGGCTGCAACCTCTTCCGCAGGCGTGGGATCAAGGTCGCTCACAACGACGGACGCGCCTTCCGATGCAAATAATTTGGCGGCAGCGGCTCCAATGCCACGGCCCGAGCCGGTTAAAATAGCGACTTTGCCATCAAGCATACCCATGATACATGTTCTCCTTCTATGTGGAATCTCGTAGGGGTCTCATTCATTACACCCTCGTTTGCCACAAAACCAGCGCGGGATTATTGACCCACGCAGAGTGTAATGAATGAGACCCCTACAGTTATCGTCGTGGTAGCGCTGCTGTAAAGGTGCCAGCGACCTTGAGATCGCCATTCTGATCGGCGGCTTGAACCTTGCCTGAGATGCGCGTCTCACCATCGACCTCGGACTTCTCGGTGATGGTACCTGTGCAGGTGAGTACGTCGTCGAGGTGCGTCATGCCTTTGAAGCGCACATTGAATTTACGTAGTGCCGCTGGCCCAACGTAGTCGCTCAACAACTGACCTACAAAGCCCATTATGAGCATGCCGTGTGCAATAATGCCGCCTGTGCCGATCATCTCACCGACTTTGGGGTCGGTGTGTAGGGGATTGAAGTCTCCTGACGCGCCTGCATAGCGCACCAATTGCAGGTGAGTCACGGGGCCTTTAACCAGTTTTGGTATCTCGTCACCAACCTGTACTTCATCATAGTAGCGCACTACTGGAGTTCGAGTGTTCGTCGTCATGCCTGTATCTCCTTTTTGTCGAGTAGACGCGTGAGTTGGTACACGTTATTCGCGCACAACAATCGTGGTGCGAGTATTTAAAACTAGTTGGTTATTCTGATTGGTATAGCGGGTCTCAGTGGTGAGGATATCCATTGAGGAGCCATCCTTGCCCTGACGGTTCTTGCCATCGAGAATGCTGGTAACGCCAGTGAGTACGTCGCCAGGATAGATCGGGGCGAGATATTCGAACTCTTCTTCGCCATGTAGGATGCGCATAACGTTGATGCCGACGCTTGCCAGGTTGCTGCCCATACCTATATTGCCCCAGAAGCCGAACATCGTCGGGCCTGTAGGATAGAGCGGCACATCTTTATAACCCTCGGCCTGTGCCGCCTCACGGTTGTGATAAATAGGATTGGGGTCGCCAATGGCGAGGGCTAGTTCGTGGATTTTGGCGCGTTCAACCTCAATGGTGAACGGAGGAAAGCTCTGACCGACCTTGCTCTTGTCAAACATGCGGTTGCTCCTTGAAAGCGTCGTTAAAGATGTTAAAGCCTGTCGTGAAAACAGTATCTGACTTAAACGATGGGATTGTCAAGTTCGAGAAGTATAACCATTGTTCTTCGATTATGGTGCCGTGAAGTGACGAGATCGTAGTCATAGTAGAGGCGGGGGCTGTGGTGGAGCGGGGGAGGACCCTTGCGGTCGCCCGTGCCTCTCACCGATATACCCAACCTCTGTCACAACCCCAATTCCTTCTTTACATCCTCCCAAGCCCTCCCTTTACCTTCCTTGAGTTCCTTGGCTCCCTGACGAAATGCCTCCATGAGTTCTGCATCACTCACGACCTCTAATGTTTCGATGAGCGACTCATATAACTCCCACGGCAGGATAGCCATAACAGGCTTACCATGACGTGTTACGACTACTGCTTCTGGTTCTTTGTCAAAGTGTTCTGGCAAGTGTGTAATCTCTTCGCGTATTTCTGAAATTGAAAAGGTATTCTTTAGCATGACAACACTTTTACCTATCTCTCCAGATGCCCACCCGTCATCAGAACTCCCAACTGCTCCTCCGTAGCATCAGGCCCCACAATATCGACGATTTTTCCTTCGTACATGACAGCTATGCGGTCGGAGAGGGAGCGGATTTCTTCTAGCTCGGCGGAGATGAGAAGCACAGCTTTGCCTGCATCACGCTGCTCGATGAGACGGCGATGAATAAATTCGATGGCTCCAATATCGACGCCACGTGTCGGTTGAGCGGCGATCAGAGCGGCGGGATCACTGGCGAACTCGCGGGCGATGATGACCTTTTGCTGGTTGCCGCCGGAGAGCGCACTGGCTGGCAGCTCTGTCGATGGCGTACGCACATCGAACTCTTTGACGAGGCGTGTGGCCCATGCCGCTATGTTTTTGAGCATCAGGACGAAGCCGCGCCACGAGAATAGCCGTGAGCGTTGGCGTCCCAGGATGCTGTTATCTTCTATCGACTCCGCCAGGACTAAACCGCTTCCTCGGCGGTCCTCTGGAATGTGTGCCAGTCCTGCCAATCGTACTTGGCGAGCATCCATATTCGTAACATCGCTTGCCTTATTGACTCGACCCGCCTCTCCTGGTGTGATTACCACTTTACCACTTGTGGCTTTGCGCATTCCGGCCAGGACTTCGACCAGTTCGGTCTGTCCGTTGCCCTCGACGCCCGCGATGCCTAAAATTTCTCCTGCGCGTACTTCAAGGCTCACGCCGTGCAGTGCCTCCAGATCGCGGTCGTCTTTCGTGTGCAGGTCTTCGACGTGCAGAACGACTTGTCCCGGCCTGCTCGGCGTCTTGTTGACACGCAGCAGTACCTCGCGCCCCACCATCATGCGTGCAATCTCGGCTTGATTAGTCTCTCGTGTGATCAGCTCCCCCACATTCTTACCACGACGAAGTACAGTGATCGTATCGGTCAGTTCCAATACCTCGCGCAGCTTATGTGTGATGAAGATGAGAGTCTTGCCTTGCGTAACCAGGCCGCGCAGCACCGAGAAGAGGTCATGCGTCTCCTGTGGTGTCAAGACGCCTGTTGGTTCATCCATAATGAGGATATCGGCCCCTCGGTAGAGAACTTTGAGGATTTCGACGCGTTGCTGTAGACCAACGGAGAGCTTTTCGATACGTGCGTCCGGGTCAATTGGAAGGCCATACTGCTTGCAGAGAGCGAGGATGTCGGCGCGCGCCTTTTTGAAGTTGAAGGCCGAGCCGAGTCCCCCTGGCTCACGTCCAAGCACAATGTTTTCAGCAACCGTTAGAGGTGGAATGAGCATAAAGTGCTGGTGTACCATACCGATACCGAGGCGAATGGTATCACGTGGGCCAGTAATGTGAGCGACCTGACCATTGATGAGAATTTCACCGTTATCGGGACGTATCATACCATAGAGGATGTTCATGAGCGTTGATTTTCCAGCACCATTCTCACCAACAAGGGCGTGAATTTCTCCCTTGCGTACCGCGAGATTGACGGAGTCGTTGGCGACGACGCCGGGCCACGCTTTACTGATGTTGCGCATCTCGACTGCAAAGGGTCTTGAGCGTTCCTCTACAGGTTTGACGATTGTGCTTTCTTGCATGAGTATTGTTCCTCTATTCCGATCCAGGTTCGTATGGTATGCCGTCGGCTGCTGGCGGTATGGTACGTCCGACCAGACCGACGAGGGCGACGAGTGTGAGCAGATAGGGTAGAGTGCTGAGCAGGTTGGGCGAAATTCCGGTGTCCTGTAGACGTGGGCTGAGTGCCTCGCCCAGCCCGAAGATGAGACAGGCCCCAGCGGTCCCCAAGGGATTATATTTGCCGAAGATCATGGCGGCGAGGGCGATGAAGCCAACTCCCGCAGTCATATTCGTGTTGAAGATGCCAGCGATGCCCAACGACAGAAATGCACCCGCCAATCCTGAGAGCAGGCCACTGCTGATGACGCAGAGATAGCGTATCAGTCGTACATTCACTCCAGCGGTATCCGCCGCCTGCGGCTGCTCACCCACCGCTCGAATGCGCAGGCCGATGTTTGTACGGAAGAGCAGAAATTGAATGCCGAGCAGGATGAGAATGGCGACATAAAAAATGACGTTCTGTTGAAAGAACACGGGACCAACGAAGGGAATAGAGGCAAGCGGTCCAAGACTGATGGTAGGGAGACGCAGATAGGCTAGTTTGCCCGATAACGCTGGCACCCCCTGCCCATTTGTCTGAATGCCAAGTAGATAGTCGGTCAGGCCAAGAGCGGCTATATTGATGGCGATGCCGCTTACGATCTGGTCTGCCTTGAAATTGATGGAGACGATGGCGTGAACGAGGGCCATGAGACCACCAGCGATTATCGCTCCTATGACGCCTAGAATAAGGCTATGCGTCGCCAGTGCGGTCATGACTCCGGCATAGGCACCTGTCAGGGTCATGCCCTCCATCGCGATGTTGACGACACCGCTGCGCTCGGAGATAACTCCGCCAAGAGCGGGTAGTAGGAGCAGCGCTCCAAATTGCAACGTTGCCCCCCAGAGGTCAGCAGAGGTAAGTATACGCAGCAATATTTGGAAAAACACGATTAGCCCTCCTCTACCTGGTTTGATGAACGTTCATCGCGCTCAGTACGCTCAATCACTGCAATATTTCCACCTTGCGTTTCTGCTGATTCCCCATTTTGAGGCATGCTTCCATCACCCTTCGGCACGTCCTCAACCAGAACTGCTGCCTCCGTTGAGCCTGCAATGTTGGGCACTATTTCAGGGCGACCGCGCAGGCGCGCCCAGCTTGGCAGGGAGCGTTGGAGCGTGGGTAAGAACTCGGCGGCGATGCTGAAGAGCACGAGGGCCTGAATAATGTATACGAGATCGGCTGGTATACCAGCATCGATCTGCATAAATGTGCCACCTTGACGTAAGCCACCAAACAACAGAGAGCCGAACAGTACACCAATCGCTGTTGTACGACCCAGCAAGGCGACACCAATAGCATCAAAGCCCGTCGAGTCGATACTAAATGTATTGGAGATAAGGTGATAAGGAAACTGGCCCATCAGTTGAAACGCGCCAGCGAGACCAGAGAAGGCTCCCGCAAGGGCCATCACCGCGAAGAGGTTCCGCTTAATGGGAATGCCCGCGTACCTTGCAGCCTTCAGGTTCTGCCCGATCACGCGCACCTCGTAACCAAAGGTTGTGCGTGAGGCGATAAACCAGTAGATTACAAGGGCAAGCAGGCAGAAAAAGAAGCTGACATCCACGCGGTATGACGCAGGATTTACTATCTTTGGTAAAAAAGTTCCTACGGTCTGATTGTAGAAAAGAGCGACGCTGGGAAGCGTCGCTTGCTTTGGGAGGGCTGAAGTGACATCGGCCTCCCGCGGTGCCTTGAATGGACCCACAATCAGGTAGTCGGTAAAGTAGAACGCTATCCAGTTGAGCATGATGGTGGTGACGACCTCGTGTGCTCCACGCCATGCCTTCAGAATACCGACAATACCGCCCCATACCGCTCCAGCAAACATACTACCGAGCAACATCAGTGGAATGAGAATCCAGCCTGGCAAGCTGGAGAGCGTGAGACCGATAACACCTGCGGTCATAGCACCCATCGCAAGCTGTCCCTCTGCCCCAATATTGAAGAGACCCGCCCGGAAGGCAATCGCCACCGAGAGGCCAGTCAAGATCAAGGGACCGACACGTACCAGTGTGTATGAGAAGCTCTGCGGATCGCCGAACGAGCCAAGATATAAGTCCTGAAAAGCGGTGATGACTGCGTTCAAACGGTCAGTGGGTGAGCCTGGTGATGTTATCATAATAACGATGCCACCCGCGATCAATGCCAGTAAGACAGCAAAGAGTGGGCGACCTATGGAGTTACGGAGTTTGCGCGTTTGTATAGTTAATTTCGACGCAGGAGGTCCAGACTTCCTGCGTTGCACTGTTGGCGCAGCCATAGCGGGCATCCTCCTGTGCTGAAAGCGGCGTAGAGGCCGCCCTGCTGAACAAGATATGTGATGCCCCTATCATAGCATTAGAAGGGGTAAGAAACAAGTACCAGGCTGATGCGAGCGTGAATGCACTATTGGCCTCCGTTGAGGCCAATAGTGCATTCACGCTCGCATCAGCCTGCTTTGCGACCGAAGAAGTGTGATCCCTTCAAACTCATGACCACTTCATCAGATTCGTTGAGCATCTCGCACATTGATCGGACGACTCCCATATCATTTCTGCTCTTGGATGGATTGGTCTCCAGCACCGTGAAACGCACGTGCAGTACGTCTCCTGGTCGAACTGGTTTGCGCCAGCGTACCTCGTCAACGCCAGGAGAGCCCATACTGATTGTCTGATTTATCAGTTGATCGACAAGCACACGCATCATGAGCGCTGTTGTATGCCAGCCGCTGGCAACAAGAGTACCGAAGACAGAGTGTTTTGCTTGTTCAGGATCAATGTGAAATGGTTGCGGGTCAAATTGCTTCGCAAAGGCAATAATCTCTTCCTGTGTCGCGCTTGTGCTCCCAAGGTCTAATACGTCTCCAACGTGGAAATCTTCAAAATATCGTGTCTGCATTGCTCTTCCTTTTCGTTCCCTATGACAATTGCCATACCACTTAGTGGTGCATGCGGCAAGTAAACAGGATGCCGTAGGGGCCCAATTGATTGCGCCCACGGACTCCCGTAGGGGCCCAATTGATTGCGCCCACGGACGAGCTGTTCATGTACCGGATGCACCACTTAGTATGACAGTATACCCCAAAAGGAACGCTTGTCAGTCGGGAGACCTCTAATGAGTCTCCAAACCCCAAAAGGCAGGAACTATTGTCAGTCGGAGACCTCTGGTGGGTCTCCACATAATAAGATAGACGATTATTGTACGTGAAAGTATATTTCTACCCCAGGAAGCGAGAGGCTCGGAGTTGCCTCTCGCCCGCGAGTTGTACGAGCACTTAAGATAAGTGTCGCATATCGAGGCATGACCATCGTCGAGCGACCGTCATGGATGAGTGGTGATAAGAGGGTGCGAGTGGGGAATCTGAAGATTGTCTGTTATTCAGATGTACCTTTTACGCACAACTCTACACGTTTCTGCTCGGGAACCTTTCTGTCCTTAGCATAGCAGTTGCGTGTTAAGACGGAATTATGCCGATGTTAAAAGTTGTGCTTTTGCCAGAGAAAAACAGCAATGTGATAAACACAAGACGGATTGACCCGTCACCTGTGACAGGTCAATCCGTCTTGTGTTTATCTCTCTTCCTTCGATGATCTTGGTCTGAACTGCAACTTGACAGCGGTTCCCTTAAAACCGAAGGTCTCGCGCAATCGGTTCTCAAGATATCTCTCATACGAGAAATGCATCGCCTCCGGGTCGTTGACGAAGAAGACGAAGGTTGGAGGGTTCACCCTTGTCTGCGTCGCGTAGTACACCTTGATGGGCTTGTTACGGAACGTCGCAGGATGGTGACGACGCGTGGCCTCCTGCACAAATTCGTTGAGGCGCGATGTCGGGATGCGAGTAAAGCGCATCTTTGCAATGTTGATGACCGTTTCAAGAATTGACTGCACATGGTAGCCCGTCTTGGCCGAGGCGAAGATTACGGGCGCGTAGGGGATGAACTTCAACGCCTCCTGAATAAGTCCGCGATACTCCTCCGCGCTGGCAATCTCATCATCGGGATGAGGAAACTTGTCTTCTTCGCGCTCGGCACGACGCTGCTCCTGCGCCAGGTCCCATTTGTTGACGACGATCACGACGCCTTTTGTCTGCTCGTCGATTTCGCCCGCGATATGCGTATCCTGCGCTGTTACGCCCTCGCTGGCGTCAATGAGCAGCAGCGCAACGTCACTACGCTCGATGGCACGGCTGGAACGAAGCACACTGTACTTCTCGATTCCTTGCCCAACGCGTCCCCGGCGGCGGATGCCTGCGGTGTCGATAAGTACCAGCTTTTGCCCCTGAAACTCTACCTCGGTGTCGATAGCATCGCGTGTTGTGCCTGGCATATCGCTGACAATAGCGCGCTGCGTTCCCAGGATAGCGTTGAGCAGCGACGATTTGCCAACGTTAGGGCGGCCAACGATAGCGATACGCGGCATCTCATTCTCGTCCTCGTCGTTCTCGTCCTCGTCTGCTGCTGGAAGCTCTTCGACGATTTGGTCGAGCAGATCGCCCGTGCCGGTCCCTTGAATAGAGGAGAGAGTTATGGGTTCACCGAGTCCCAGGTTGTAGAACTCAACAGCATCCATACGCCTCGCTGCGCTATCTGCTTTATTCGCGGCGACAATGACGGGCTTCTTGCTGCGGCGCAGCACATCAGCTATCTCTTCATCAGCAGCGGTGATACCTGTGCTCGCATCGACCATGAAGACGATAATATCCGCCTCTTCAATGGCAAGCTCAGCCTGCGCCTGAACATGCTCCATCAGGTCTCCAGGCTGTCCTGTAAGTCCAACCTGACCAACGGGTATATCAGAGCCAAATTCGAGACCGCCTGTATCAATGAGCGTAAACGTGCGCCCATTCCAATCGGTATCGCCATAGAGACGGTCGCGCGTCGTCCCTGGCAAATCTTCAACAACGGCGACGCGGTCACCGAGCATACGGTTAAAAAATGTGGATTTACCGACATTTGGTCGGCCCACGACGGCAACAAGCGGCTTCATAAGTGCGCCCCTCCACCCTTTCCTATCTCAGATAGCTGTTTGATATCTATACAATCGGACGCTATTATAGCACATTATGCCTAAGATTACTTATTAGGAGTGTTTTTCGCATTGAAAAACACTCCTACGATCGAACCTCCAGCTACACTTCTGACTGAAAAGCAGGATAGTAAGGCATACTCTGGGCCTCAAGGGGCCAGTGCGTCCGCAATTTGGTCACGATATGTTGCGCCGTTTCTCCCATTGCTTCAAGGTAGCCAAACTCTTTTGTCATCTGTGCAAAGGTACTCAAGCGAAACAGCATCTTCTGGCGTGCCGTCGCGTAGTCCTCAGTAATATCCTCTGCAAGTAACCTTCTCAAAGGAAGCCATTTACTTCTGAGGACTATCCACGCAGCACACCCTTCCACCAGGGCACGGAAGAAGCGTGTATTGTCTTCTGCTTCGGGACAGCCCTTTACCAGTTCTGAGCGGTATATGCTCTCCATCGCGATAGGAAGATGCTCTGGCAAGTGTGCCCCACACCAACACCACGGGAAGTTGAGGCGAGCAAAGATGGCGTCCAGCATGACGTGACGAAACATGCCACTTTCAAAATCCAGGAATTTGAATTGACCATCAACCAGAATAACGTTGTCTGGACAGGGATCACCATGTGTGTAAGCTGTAAATGGTCCCGGCTGCATCATCGACTGAGCAAGAGCTAGCACTTCAGCCTTTGTGCCAGGAGCCGGCTTGAGATCAATATCGGTGATCATTTGAGAGAAGAGATCAAGAATTTCTGCATATGGAGCGTCAACACGACTGCTTTGGTCCGGTTCCAGTATCTTGCGAATCTGTTCATATTCATGCTGTTTGCCCACCGTGAGAGCATGCATTCGACCAAGTGTTGCGGCCCAACGAAGCAATGCCTGCTCTGCCGCTTTTGGATCTTGGCCTAAGAGGAACGTATGAAGACCATCTCCCTCGCCTAAGTCAGACATGATGACAACACCTGATGCCCAATCGCCAGCATAAAAGGTTGGAGCAACAGCAGCCTCGCCTGCGATAGACGTGAGAAACTGAGTTCCTGCCCACTCATTGACCAGTCCATCTTGCTCAAGGACGCGCTTCGCAATGACCGTCGTAGTACCTGACTGGAGCCATTCAAGAATGTTGATGCGGTAAACTTCGGAACGCGGACTGCTGTCCAAACGCACCACTTGTCCGAGCCGTACCTGCTTGCCAAACGTTTTTGACAACGTCCTCTCGGCGCTCTCGACGAGGACGTGTCTGGGGATATCAAAAGATTGCATGATCATTTCCCTTCTTCACAATAAGGTGATAACGTGGAGACAGAGCAAGAAGAGAGGCACACATCATCACTCGTGAACGTGCAGTTAAACTCCACGCTGTGGAAGAGAAAACGAAAGGTCAGCTATCGCTTGATGACCTTCGAGAAGTATTGCAATGCTGGGAGGTTACGTTCGCCACGTGAGTGAAGAGTGCGTACATCAAAATTAGGCATATCTCAGAAGACTGAAAACAGCGAGAAGAAGTATCTCCTTACCGCGACAACAACTGATACACCTGAAACGTGATGTATTCTCTTCCTAAACTGATTGTTAGTAAGTTAACGGATTGTTAGTAAGTTGGCGAACGCATTTGGCGTTGTTTCCTCCTCATTTGCTGATCAATATCGTATCACTGCACGATGGCTCTGTAAAGGATATGGACAAAGGCCCTGATTACCTCTTCCCCGCTTATGAGTAGATGTCAGTAATACTTTCTTGACAGTGTTCTTTTTACATGGTACTCTGTAATATAGAGTACTCTGTAACATAAAAAGTTAGCACTAGAGAGGAGCAGGAACATGAATATTACCCCTGAAGAGGCGCAGGCAGCATTGAATGATATCAGGCATGTGACAACAAGAACCCAGGGCTCTCTCAATACCTGGGCATACTACATGTTGCTCTGGGGAGTGGTCTGGACAATCGGCTTTCTAGCTACCCAGTTTAAACCTCAACTGGTCAACTGGATATGGATAGTGATGATCATTGCTGGCATAGTAGGTTCTGCTTTCCTCGGTATCACACAAGGGGGGCGGATGCGCCTGGCTCCCGGGTCATACGCAGCCTTCATCAACTCGCGGCTTGGCATCTTCTACGGCCTGCTCTACGGCTTTGCCATTCTCTGGCAGATCATTTTCTCACTGACGCCATTACAAATAGGGATGCTCTGGATCACGGTGGTGATGTTTGGTTCCATCATTGCTGGTGCGTGGCTCCAGGAGCGCATGTCCATTGGATTGGGCGTGGGGATCACGATCATGTCGGTGCTGGGTTACTACCTGCTGCCTAACTACTTCTGGTTGTGGGCGGCGGTCTTTGCCGGGTTGCCACTGGTCGGCGTAAGCATCTACTTCCTGAGGCAAAGATAACGATGGCAGTTCTCAACGAAGTTATTCACCAACCTGTGCGCCTGCGAATTATGGCAGCGCTGGCTGCGCTCCTACCGGAGATGCAGGTGACATTCAACTACTTGAAAGATGCGCTTGATCTCACTGATGGCAACCTGGGCGCGCACCTGCACAAGTTGGAAGAGGCTGGCTACGTCACTATCACCAAAACATTTGTCCGCAATAAGCCGCAAACGTATGTTGGAATCACCGAAGCAGGCAGACAGGCGTTTCTGGAGCATAGTACTGCGCTTAAGGAGATTCTGGAAAGTAGTCAGCAGATCAGCAGGAATGACGCAACAGATGCTGCGAAAGGACATACAGGTCATAGAGCAGAAGACGCATCTACCACTCTATGACCTGCGTGAGATGAAGTCAGTAGGGTTTGTCAGAAAACATGGGCATCCCTTTGCGGGTGCCCATGTTTTCTGACAAACAACATCCCTTTTTTACCACGATAATGGTGCGGGTGGCTGTCAATGGAGTGTAAACCAGCTTATGAGCAATATGGAAAATTTGTAGATTTCGTTGCGTCCTAGACTTTTAACGCATTAACAACCTCTTGCGCCAAGCTCTCTGAAACCTTGTCATTATTCTGTACTCTGGAATGAAAAATACAGGATTGACCGCAGTCGAATTGAACAGAAATAAGTTTGGCAACGTAATCGTCGCGCTTAATAAGCTTTTCAACCTTCTTGTTGATTACTCCAATGCCCAGCGTAGGATGAACAACCATTTCACCCTCTTCAATTGCATTCCAAAACATTTCATGAAGCCCTATCTCCCAGGCAAGAATTCTGAAGTACGCATCCCTACGCTCTACTTTCTGAGATGTGTCTCCTTTTTCTTGTTGCTCTTTAGCTGCTATAGAATGCAATCGTTTTGCTGTCTTGAGCAGATAATCCCGGTCTTGAACTTTACTTGAAAGGTGGATCGGTACGGCATGGGTACCGTGATATGCCCCAAGTAAAGCTCCTAAAAAAACACCTATGGTATCGGTATCGCTTCCAAAAGTATTAACGGCAGTGGTTAGAGCGTTTATAGGATTGTCTATATATTTCAAGAATAAATAAATTGCAACACAGACTGTTGCTAAGCCTGAACCTTTCGTCTCGGGATTCAATGCTCCAACAAAGTTGTAGTATTCTTTGACATCAGTATGTATGTACTGATAAACGCCTTCAAGAAATTTTAGAGCTTCTTGATGAGCCTTGTTGAACGAAAGTTTGAAGGATAGTCCACTTCCACCACCACTACTCTCCCATCGATGTATCCATATACTTATGCGATCATCCTGAGAAACAATCTCCTCTATTTGGCTCATATAATTTCGAAGATAGCTAACAAATGATTTTGTCACTACATCGCTAGATGCAATAAGCACATAATTCACTGCTAAGCCGAAAAGGATAGCTCCAATGATTGCTCGTGGATGCCCATGCGTTATTATAGCGTTGAGAAACGAGTCTCTAATTATTCTTGACTCATTATTGAAACTGGCAAGTGCTATAGGCAGATTCCGCATAGCGGCACCATTTGCACCAGCGTTTTTGTAGTCGAGGTCACTTTGCTTATAAAAATTCCTTAGCCAATTAGCGTTCTTACTAACTAATTTTCTGGCAGCAGTCTTAACAGACCTCCCTCCTCCTCGTTCATACTGAAGCCATAAAGGAAGTTCCTCATAAGCGAAGCGCTCAGGCTCAAACTCACCTGCATCTGTTATACAGCGAGCTAATGCAAGAGCTAGTTGTGTATCATCAGAATATGCTCCTGGTGCAATTTTCTCTTCGTATCCCCACCATTTTCCACCAACTAATTTCTTCCATTCAACAAAATCTCGTATTGGTAAATCAAAAGAGGGCTTATGACCATTAAGTGGTTTTAAAAACTCAGTAGGCCATCCCAAAGCATCACCAACAGTACTGAGTAGTAAAGCTCCTTGAAATCGATCAAGAGATGGTATTATATTTTGCTTTGATGGCTGTTCAGGCATTTCATCAAATAAACTATGCTGAGTCATAATTTTACCCTCTTTGTTATTCGTGTACCTCAAAGCTAGTAGATGCCCAACAAACTTCGTTAAGGTAATACTTAAGCAAATAAACCCCTATGGGTAAATCATCGAGAAGTATTCTCTTTTGATGTAAGCGTTGTGTTTGTACAGCAAAATCAACTCTATCAATCACTTGCCTTCCAGGTTCGAGTTCATTGGTAGAACTTAGCACAATTTTCGCTTTTGTTCCTGTGAACACTCTTACAGAGGCCACCATTGTAACGTGTTTGTGATCTGACTTAGAATAAATGTTCTTGTGAAGATGTGAAAAGTATAACATATTTTTGTCAATATTTGTATCAGTAACAATTAGTTCTGTAACAAAAGGAAAACCTATTGTCTTTTCAGATGCTTGATATGAATCGGTAAACAGTCGTTCATGTACAGAAAATCTTGGATGTAATAGAGTACTGCAAAGTTGTTCAGCGTACGCTGCACTAGCTTTACTAACGAAAACTATCTCAGGTACATATGCGAAAGGAATAGTATTTGGTACTAGAACCTCAGCCTGTACAAATTGGTGCCAGCCATTAATACCATACGGGATGGAACGTATCACGTCAAACTTAATGTAGTTAAGTCCTGTAAGGCCACTACCACGTCGATGTTCATTTCTTGCAGCATTTGAGTCTGTAAACACAACACCTGACCAAGGAGCAACTTCGGGACTTACAAGCAAGAAACAGAGATGCCGACTCCTTTTTCTACGATAAGCCATAGGAGTGTATGGTGTTAAGCTTAAAGGTACTTTGTCCCAGTTGTCATTTCTCAAGTCGAGGTTATGGGAAGGACCTTCACCTCCTACCTCTGGCGGCGGCCATATCCCTCTTTCTTGTAATGTCTTCTTAGAGCACAATGACTGCACCTGACAAATTCTTTGTAAGTTCTCAACACTAGTGAAATGGTAAAGACTCGTAATACCTTCTTTTGTTAGCCGAGCACGTATCGCATCTGCTTCATTGTGTAAGATTGGAGCCATCGTCACTCCTTCAAACATGTTACTATTTTGTATAGACGAGGCATACTTCAGATAGTAATCTTCCTCACCGCTTCCACAATCAGCCGATGCTCCACCTGCTTCACCCTCTCGTGAAGTGCCTCTTCCGTATCCCCCTCTTCAATCGCCACCTCTTCACGGCAGATCACAGGCCCTGCGTCCACCTCTGGAGTGACATAATGCACCGTGCTTCCCGTTACCTTGATGCCTGCATCAAGGGCCTTCTTGATAACGTGTAGTCCCCTAAACACGGGTACGGTGCTTCCATCGCTCGTGGTGAAGATATTTCCCTGACCATCATCGGGCAGCAAGGCGGGATGCAGGTTGATGATGCGCTGAGGGTATTGAGCGATGAAGCCAGGAGTGAAGATACGCATCCAGCCCGCAAGAACGATCAGGTCGATCTGGAAGAGCTGCAAAATGGGAGTGAGCTTCGCTTCAACCTCTAGTCGATCCATTCCCCACGGAAGATAGAGCGCGGGCAACTTGTGTGTGAGAGCCCGTTGCAGCCCCATTGCGTTAGCTTTGTTGCTGACCACTAAGGCGATCTCGACTCCTGGTAGCTCCCGGCTCTCAATGGCGTCAATGAGCGCTTGCAGGTTGCTACCGCTGCCAGAGACGAGCACAGCAATCCGCAGCCGAGCTTTTTGCGACTCTACTGGTCGCTCTTTCTGTTGTGTTGTCTGCTCGAAGTTGCTGTGCTCATTATCACTCACAATCCATACACCTCTTTGTCTGCCTCGTCTAATTCTGCCACAAAGCGCTCTTTATAAGCCTGGATGCGCTGCCGCAATTGCTCGTCAGAGAGGGCCAGCATCTTTGCCGCTAAGAGGGCTGCGCTCTCCGGTTCCAGGATAGTTGGCGAGGCGATACCTGATGGCAGACGCAGCGATGAAAGTATGTCCATTCCACCGAAGCGATCACTATACGGAGGACAGGCGATAACAGGAAAGCGCGAGTTGGCGTCAATGACGGCAGAAAGCGCGTTCGAGCGACCCGCTATGGTGACGTAGACGAGCGGCTCCGGCTGCTGCTCATACTCTCTCAATATCTCAAGCAAGCGCGCCGTGGCCTTATGCGCCGAGCAGACGCGCATCTGATAGCTGATCTCTAATGTTTTAAGCGTCTTAGCAACACTTTGAGCCTGGGAGAGATCACTTTTGCTCCCCATGAGAATGATAACTTGTGGTGACATATATTATTTTCCTTCTAATCCACGATGCGCAATATCCCTGCGATACCGCATTCCCTCAAATTGTATATATTTCACAGCTTCATACGCTCTTTCCACCGCATCCTGCAATGTATCCCCTCTTGCTGCAATGCTCAACACGCGACCGCCTGCCGTGACTAACTGTCCGTCTTTAAAAGCGGTCCCTGCGTGGAAGACCTGAACGCCCTCTAAGTGGTTGGCCTCCTCTACACCTGTGATCGGGATGCCAGAATTGTATTTACCAGGATACCCTGCTGATGCGAGCGTGACACTGACAGCAGAGCCGGGATGCCAGAGAGTGTCGAGCTTGACGGGCATTGTTTCCGCGAAATCGAGCACGTTCACTATGTCTTCTCGCATGAGCAGCATCAGAGCCTGAGTCTCGGGGTCGCCAAAGCGTGTGTTGTGTTCTAAGACCATTGGGCCGCGTGCGGTGAGCATGATGTTTGAGTAGAGCACGCCTGAGAAAACGATGCCTCGCTCTTTCATGGCTTGCAGTGTGGCGGCGACGATGTTGCGCCATATCTGCGCTTCTTGCGCTTTATTAACGAAGGGCAGGGGTGCGAATGCTCCCATGCCACCTGTGTTCAAGCCTTGATCGTTGTCGAGGGCGCGTTTATGGTCCTGTGTCAGAGCCAGAGGTAGGTAGTGCGTTCCGTTGCATACAGCCGTAGCCCCGATTTCGTCGCCCTGCAAGTAGTCTTCGATGACGACGATATCTCCGGCGACACCGAAGACGCGGTCAACCATCATCTGTTTGAGGGCGTCATGTGCGGTCTGCATGTCGAGCGCGACTATCGCACCCTTGCCAGCAGCGTTGCCATCGGCTTTGACGACGACGGGTACGCCATGCTGCTCAAGATAGGCGAAGGCTTCACCCACTTTGCTGAAGGTGCGATGTTGTGCCGTGGGTATGCCTGCCGTGGTCATCAGCTCTTTGGCGAAGGCTTTGCTGCCCTCTAAAGCGGCACCAGCGGCATCGGGACCGAAGATGTGTAGCCCACGCTGCCGGAATACATCACAGATGCTCCCTACAAGCGGCACCTCTGGCCCAACGACGGTCAGGTCGATGTTGTTATTCTCGGCAAAGGCAGCGAGTTCCGCAAGTTGAGTGACGCCGAGCGGAACACATTCGGCATAGGCCATCATACCTGGATTGCCAGGAGCCGCGTAGACGTGAGTGACGCGCCGACTCTGCGCCAGTTTCCATACCAGTGCATGCTCCCGCGCCCCTGAACCAATCACGAATACGCGCATGAATACATCTCCTCTACGGTAAATTCTTATTTATTGCACTCCGGCAACCATATCTCGTTTCGTAGGTGTAATAAGTTGTAATTTCTCTTTGGGATCGAAAGGCCAGCCCTGTTTCTCCATGCAACCGTAACAGAACTCGCTGTGCAGCCGCTTGAGTGCCGTATCGTTATCAGGTATGTCAACCTCTTGTGGAGACGCGGAATTGATAGCACGGCTCAGGCCCGCGATACTCAAATAGCCCAGGCTATCGACACCCATGTAGTCCGCTACTTCCTGGGCCGTTCGACCCGAAGCGATCAGTTCTGACTCCTGCGGAATATCGACGCCAAAGTAGCACGGATGGCGCATGGGGGGAGCACTGGAGCGCAGATGTATCTCTCTTGCCCCCGCGCGCCGTAGTGCTGCTGCAAGTCGCTTCATAGTGTTGCCGCGCACAATCGAGTCATCCACGATCACCAGGCGTTTACCGTCTACCTGTGGCTTGACGAAGTTGAACTTGAGGTCAATTTCTAACTGGCGCAGGCGCTGGTCAGGCTTGATAAAGGAGCGGTCGGCATAACGGTTCTTGATGATCGCCATGCCATACCGAATGCCGGATGCATCCGCATAACCAAGTGCGGCGGGAACCGACGAATCGGGTACGGGTACAACGAGATCAGCCTCAACAGGGTGCTCTCGTGCCAACTCACGACCTAATGCTTCGCGCACAGTGTAGACATAGCGATGATTTAGCTTGCTCGTCGCGTCGGAGAAGTAGATATACTCAAAGACGCAGAGGCTATGACGTGGTGCCTGCATAAGCATCTCTGTATGCATGCCGTGCTCGTCGATGGTAATCAGTTCCCCCGGCTCCACTTTGCGTATAAAGCTTCCTCCTACGCGGTCGATAGCGCACGACTCGGACGCGACGATCCAGTTTGCTCCGATGCGACCTATGCACAGTGGACGCATGCCCCACGGGTCGCGCATGGCATATAATTTACCTTCCGCCAGGATGACAAGGCTGTAGGACCCACTCAATTGAGGAAATGTAGCTATCATTCGCTCACGCAGCGTCCTGCCCTCTGAGTGCATGAGCAGCAGAGCAATAGCCTCGCTATCGGTCGTCGAGTGCAGTATCTCTTGTGAAAATTGTGCACGAAGCGCATCCCCATTTGTGAGATCGCCATTATGAGCAACCGCGATGGCCTCATACTCGCCGCGCCGAGCACCTACGACGAACGGCCCTGCATTCTCAACACAGCTAGAGCCGGTTGTCGAGTAGCGTACATGCCCAATGCCGCAGCAAGAAGAGGGTAAGCTCGTGCCAGAGTCGTTGAACACATCGCGGACCTTACCCATGCCGACGCGATGGGCGATCTGCCCATCGCCATCATACACCGCCATCCCCGCGCTCTCCTGACCACGATGCTGTAACGCGGTAAGTGCCAACGTGATGTAGCGTCGCACATCAATACTTTCGTCACTCTGCGTATAGATACCCACTACTCCGCAAGCATCATGCAGTCGCTCCATGCTACTCTCCTCTCAGAAAAAGGAAAATTACGTATTTCGTAAATTCATTCGTGCAATGTTCCACGCGTGGAACATTGCACGAATGAATTTACGAAATACGTAATTTTCCTGTCAGGTCCGCTACCAGCGCGTAGCGGTCCGCTACCCCCTGCAAATCTTCAGGAGTGACATTCTTCAGGTTACGGTATACCTGTTTATCCAGCATGCGCGTCTTGTCGCCGCCGGGCCAGAGTCGCCAGCTATCGTTGTCGATCACGTCAGCTACCAGCAGGTCACCTTTTGTGTCGCGCCCAAACTCGATTTTGAGATCGACCAGCGTCACATCGACGGTGGCCCAGGCGCGTTCGAGTGTCTCGAAGACGCGACGTCCCTGGTCTGCCATCCAGTCTATCTCCTGCTGACTTGCCAGACCATTTCTTATAATATCCTCAGCCCATATCTGTGGATCGTGGCGTGCATCATCCTTAAGGAACGTCTCGACCAGCACCGGATCGAAGCGTGTTCCCTCGCTCACCTCGGGATGTCGCTTGAGGTAGGAGCCAGTAGCAATGCGGCGCTGGACCTGTTCGACCGGAAGCATTGCGCAGCGCTTTACCAGCAGCGTCACATCGTTAACCTGTTTCACGAAGTGGGTCTCAATATCCTCCTGATTCAGCAGGTGGAAGACATTAGCAGTTGTAATGGTGCTCCAACGTGACTTGCCCGCGAGTTCGCTGCGTCTTGCTCCATCTCCCGCCGTGATCTGGTCTTTGTTGACCATGTAGACCAGTTCGTTATCATCAGGATACGCATAAATAACTTTTGTTTTGCCCTCCGCAAGCACAGGGCCAAATACCGGATTCTCTATCATTTTTGTTCTATCCTTTCAATGCAAAAGCGCTAGAGGTAATTTATTGCCCATCCACAGGAACACGATAATGATCTTTTATGAATGAACTGTAGGGGCGCGATTGATCGCGCCCCGGTTCGATTGATCGCGCCCCGGTTCGATTGATCGCGCCCCGGTTCGATTGATCGCGCGAGATCATAATGAACACCCGTTTCACCCGCTAAATCGGGCCGAGGCGCGATCAATCGAACCCCTACGCGTGATAAATCATCAAATTACAATTACGCCCTCACCCTCCCTGATGTATCCAATGTTGAGCAATTCTGGCAGTACACTGCGGGCCTCTAGCGCTGCCTTTGGCGAGAGGACCAGCACCATGCCTATACCCATATTAAGGGCGCGGTACTGCTCTTCTTTTGCTACGTTGCCCAGGCGAGCCAATAATGAGAAGAGCGGCGGAACGCTCCACCTGTTTGTCTCTATGACTGCCTGTGTTCCTGCGGGTAGTATGCGTGAAATATTACCTTCAAAACCGCCACCCGTGATATGGGCCATACCTTTAATAGAACGGCCCCGGTCCGCAAGATAGTCGCGCAATAATGCTATCTCACGCATATAACAGCGATGAGGACGCAGCAGGGCGTCGATGAGTGGCTCTCCTAGCTCAGGGAAGACGGTATTGAGATCATACGCTTCGAAGACGCGCCGTGCTAGCGAGTAGCCATTGGTGTGCAGTCCACTTGACGACAGGGCAAGCACCACATCGCCAGGTGTGATGGTTGCTCCTGTAATCGCCTCTTTCTGCTCGACAACGCCAACAATGGTGCCCGCGAGATCAAATGCTCCTGGCTTGTATACATCAGGCATCTCCGCTGTCTCGCCACCTAGAAGGGCACAATTGACCTCACGGCATGCAGCCGCGACACCGCGTACAATCGTTGCTGCCTGTACCGGATCAAGTTTACTCGTCGCGAGATAGTCCATGAAGAAAAGAGGTTTGGCACCTTGCGTCAACATGTCGTTAACACAATGATTAACAATATCGTAGCCTATGCTTTCATAACGTTCAGCTTGCGCTGCGATGAGCGTCTTTGTACCAACTCCATCAGTCGAGGCGACAAGGATTGGTTGGTCCATCTGCTGAAATTTGTCCGCGCTAAACATACCCGCGAAGGCACCCATCCCTGCCAGCACCTCTCGTCCCTGCGTTGCTCGTACCGCGTCCTTCATGAGTCGCTTCGCCTCGTCAGATGCGTCGATGTTAACGCCGCTGGATGCGTAGGACGTGAGGGACGGGGAGACAGATGTGATAAATCGGTTCCCGGCATCATTGTTGGATGTGTGTGACGCGGGCGCGATGAATCGCGCCCCTACACCAACGTCGGTAAACATGTTTGCATACTCATACGCATTTTTAAAGATCAAGAGGCCATCGCCTTGACCACCAGGTATGCCACGTCTTTGTGGATGCTGCAATGCACTAACATAACGTTCGGGATGCGGCATCAGGCCGAGTACATTGCCACGCACATTACAGACTCCCGCGACATTACCTACAGAGCCATTGGGGTTCGCGGGATAGTTGATAGTATCCCTCTTAGTTGCGGCGTAGACGAGGGGTATCTGTCGTGCTGCCTGTAAATAGGCGATGTTGCCCCCAAAGACAAATTGCCCTTCACCATGTGCGACGGGTAGTTCGATGAGTCGCTCTATGCCCCGTGTAAAGATACATCTACTCGGTAGTGGAGCGAGCGTGATCCAACGGCACTCGAACTGTGCCGACTCGTTCTCGGTCAGGGTCGCCATGTGTGGGCCAGCATCATCGTTTCCTGGCAAAAGTCCCGCGCGTACAAGCACCTGGAAGCCATTGCAGATGCCGAGTACGGGGCGACCCTCATCAATGAATTGACGAAGCTGCGGCCCCAGGTGTATTGTCAGGTTCTTAGCAAGCAGTGTGCCTGCACCCAGATCGTCACCATAGGAGAAGCCACCCGGAATAACCAGAAACTGATAGTCCAGCAGAGTATTGGGAGCCCTCAACAGTTGATTGATATGTACGAGGTCGGTCTCGAAACCAACCAGGCGACATGCATGAGCCGTCTCGCGGTCACAGTTGATGCCGGGCGCACGGAGTACAAGTGCGCGGAGTGCGGAGTTCGTTTCAGTCATACCTGACCTCCCTCTTCCTTTCCGAACTTCCATGCCTTTTGCAATGCTATTACATTCAGGTCGATCAGTTCCTCTTTACCATCTCGCACGACAAAACGTCCCGTATTGGTGACGATGCCAATATAAGTGACATCAGTTACACCATTGAAACGCATATGTTTCTCGAAGGCTCCCCACTGCTCCGGCGGAATCTCCACGATGAAACGCGACGCCGACTCACTGAAGAGTCGCAGTGTGTTCACGGCCCTGGAATGGATATCGAGCATACCTGCTATATCGATATGCGATAGGTCGAGCGTCATCCCAAAGAGGCTGGCTATCGACATCTCGGCTGCGGCAACGGCCAGCCCACCCTCCGAGAGATCGTGACAGGCGCGAACCATCCCTTGTCGAATGGCCTCACCAAGCGCCTTCATCGTGACATAGGCATGTGCGATATCGACTTGCGGTACGTCGGTATCAAATGCGAGGTCTTTGTCAGTAACCTCGGCGTAGTGCGATCCTGCCAGTTCGTTGCGCGTCGTGCCGACCAGGTAGAGCAGGTTGCCAGGCGTTTTGAGCGACATGTCGAGGGTTTGTGCCGCGTCGTCAATCACTCCTACCGCCGAAATAAGCAGTGTGGGGATGACGGGCAGGCGCTCTCCCTCGGCGCGATACTCGTTGTTCAAGCTGTCCTTACCGGATATAAAGGGTGTGCCGAAGCCGAGCGCAGCATCATGGCAGCCTTTGACTGCGCGTACCAGCATACCCAACTGCTCAGGATCAGTCGGGTTGCCCCAGCAGAAGTTGTCCAGGATGGAGGTGCGGGTGATATCGCCGCCCACTGCTGTCAGGTTGCGCAGTGCTTCATCAACAGCGTTGACCGCCATATGATAGGGGTCGATTGTGCCGTAGCGCGGGTTGATGCCGTTGGAGAGGACGATACCAGCACGTATCTGCTCTCCATTATCGAGAAGAGGTTGCAGCACGGCGGCATCACCTGGCCCCTCTCCCGCACGACCAACCAATGGTTTGATCACTGTAGCTCCCTGCACCTCGTGGTCATAGCGACGCACGACCGCCTCTTTTGAAGCTATGCTGGGATGATGCAACAGGTTTATCAATGTGGAGGCGTGGGTGGATATGGCTGAGGGATGCATGGCGGGAGCAAGCCCCGCCACTACATTTCTGTCCTCGCCAACATCCTGATACGGAGGGGCCTGATTTATCACGCCCGTGCTCGCCTCTGCCAGATTCCTCCCACGTCCTACATTCGTCCGCGTCCATACAGCATCCAGAGTTCTACCAGGACGGCCATCATGCAGGAACTCCATGTCAAGGTCGGCAACGGTCTGATCGTGATAGGTGACGGTCAGGCGATGATCGTCGGTGAAGGTGCCAATGATGCTTGCCTCAACCTCTTCGATGGCACATATCTCTAGCAGTTCGTCGAGGTGCGCCGGAGGAACAGCCAGTACCATGCGCTCCTGCGCCTCGGAGAGCCATATTTCCCAGGGGGCAAGGCCCTGATACTTGAGTGGAGCATGTGCCAGTTCAACGCGTGCGCCCGTAGTCGCGCCCATCTCACCGATAGCTGAAGAGAAGCCGCCTGCACCACAGTCGGTGATGGCGGAGTAGAGCTGACGGTCTCGCGCCTGGATAATCACATCTGCGACCTTCTTTTCGGTAATCGGTGCGCCAATCTGTACGGCTGTTCCTGCCTGTGCATTGACCTCAACACTCATCTCGCCTGATGAGAAGGTGGCACCATGCACACCATCGCGTCCTGTGCGTCCACCGAGCACGGCGATGCGATCTCCTGGCTCGACTCTGCTTGGATGACTTCCATGCGGCAGGATGCCGAGGCAGCCGCAGAAGACGAGCGGGTTATAAATATAGCCTGGATGATAGAGAATGGCACCATTAACGGTGGGAACGCCCATCTTGTTACCATAATCGCGCACGCCATCGACAACGCCGCTGGCAATGCGCCGTGGCGAAAGAATACCTGCTGGCAGTAACTCAGCAGGGGTATCGGGTGGACCAAAGCAGAGAATATCGGTACAGGCGATTGGTTGAGCCGAGACGCCCATCACGTCGCGAATAACGCCGCCGACGCCTGTATTCGCACCACCAAATGGCTCGATTGCCGAGGGATGGTTGTGCGTCTCCACCTTGAAGGCGATATCCTGCGCCTCTGTGAAGCGCACAATGCCCGCGTTATCACTAAAGGCCGAGACTAACCACGAGGGCTTGACCTGTTCAGTCGCACGCATAATGTAGCGTTTCAGCAGACCAGGGATAGTCTCTTGTTCGAGAAGCATACCGTCGCTGTCGAGTTCACTGTACTCGATGGTCGCCTTAAACGTTTTGTGTGAGCAGTGCTCAGACCACGTCTGAGCGAGCGTCTCCAACTCAACGTCGGTTGGTTCGCGGCCCCGTTCTCTATAGTACTGCTGAATTGTCCGCATCTCGTCCAGGTTCAGCGCTAAGAGACCTGCCTTGCTCAACGCCATCAGTTGCTCATCATTCATAGATGATACGGGATAATATGTACGGGCGCGATTGATCGCGCCCGTACCCTCTGCGGTCGCTGTGTCGTCAGTCGTTCTGTCGTCAGTCGCCGCGGCATCAGTCGCATGCAGATTGGTTTCGGGCGCGATCAATCGCGCCCGTACATTTTCACTAGCTGCGTGTAGTTCATAATGTTGAATGACCGGATTATAGAGTAGGGATTGAGCAATAGCGTGAGCGTCAGTCTCACTCAGGCGACCGTCGAGAAAATAGCGTTGGCCTGTCTCAACAGCTTCCAGTCCTGAAATATGTAACATGTTTGCGCCCGTCACGACGCTTTCCGCAAGGGTATCGGTAACGCCCGGATGAAAGAATACATCGACAGTGTGGTACGATGTGTCATAGATTACATCGTCTACCACACGAGCCTCTTGCACGACCAGATCGACAAGCAACTGTGTAATAAGTTTTTCCTGCTGAAGGGGATCAAGAGTTCCTGAGAGGCGGTAGAGGTGGGCGGTGCGGGTGCTGAGTGGTGTGGAAGAGATATTTGTCAGCGACGGAAGCCTATGCCTTGATAACTGTAATATTTCACGAGCGAGTCGGTGAGCTTGTACATCGTGCCGCTCGGAGACTGCTCGTACCTCGATTTGCTGTAATGTCACGTTCCCAATCCTGAGTTGCCAATAGAAAAATAGCTATACAGATACCTTTGTTTGGGTGTCCATCTGTGGACGTGATCATTGTAGCACCTGATTTAGGCGCGTGGCAAATTACGAAGCGCTCCAGGGCGAGGACAAGCCATCGCCCTGCTTACTAACCCATGCATGCTATGCACTTTGCGGCATAGTTCCCACTATGATATACTTATGCCGCCGCTATAAGCGAGTGAGATGCCATATGGGTAGTCTTGTACGTTGTCTCAGTAGTTGTCCGCGCACCGACAAGAGGGGCGCAGTACACAGGGAAAAGGGAGCGTGCAATCGTGTCTACACAGAACACATCAGAAACATTCGTTGACGCCTCTGACGTATTTGATACACCTGGCTCGTTGAGTGCAGCACCTACCACGCAAAGAAACACCGGCAAACTGCTGGCTACTCAGGGATATGTAGTAGGTATTGAGATAAGTGGGAGCGGCGCACGACAGTCAGTTGCACTGGCAGACCTGAACGGAAATATCTTGTATCGCGCTCGTCGTCCACTGGAGTATGTACCCGATACTGAAACCGTACTGGCACTATTGAACGAGATGCTTATTGAGGCGACAGGCCCAACGCGCTTACTTAATGGACGTATCCTGCGTGTAGGCATTGCCGTTGGGGGACTGGTAGACGCGACGCAAGGCATCGTGCGAACATTGCACCACGCGCATAAATGGGATAATTTTCCTCTGCAGGACTATTTCGCTGAACGACTTGATGTACCTTGTATAATTGACAATAACGCAAACGCGGCGGCCCTCGCAGAGGTGCAGCGGGGAGCGGGTGTTGGTGAGCGTATAGTGCTTTACGTAGGTCTTGGACGTGGTATTGGTGGCGGGTTAGTGGTCAATGGCAAGATATATCACGGAGCAACCTGTACTGCTGGCGAGATTGGGCATCTACTGGTCAAGGAGAATGGGCCCAAGTGTTCTTGTGGGCGTTTTGGACACCTGGAAGCTATCGCTTCCGCGCAGGCAATTGTGCGAACGATGATTGGCCTTTCTATAGAATATCCAGAGACAGAGGCAGCGATCCGTCGTGTGACAGGGGCCAGAGCGGAGCGCATCACGGCTGAACAGGTGTTTCGGCTGGCGGCAGATGGCGATAGAATTGCACAGCATATCGTTGACGAGATACATACCTATCTCGGCGTGGCCCTCGCGAATATTGTTCACCTGGTCAATCCGAGCATGATAATTATGGGTGGGCCAGTGGCGCAGGCAGGGAATTTATTAGTTGCGCCGCTTCAGGCACGTATAGATCAATTGTGCCTTCCAGCGGCGAGTCAGTCGTTACGTGTTGTCCAGGGAAGCCTCGGCTCAGAGGCGAACATCATGGGTGCGGTCACGCTGGCGTTACAGGACATATAAGTCCATATCTGAGGGGATATATGGCGGAAATAGAGCGTGTCATTCACAAACGCTACCTGCTGCAACGTGTGTTGACGCAAGGAAAGGTGTGCACGGTTTACCACGGCTTCGATCAGGTATTACAGCGTGCTGTTGCCGTCAAAGTTGTTCCTGCCGCACATATTCAAGAGTATCGGACCGCTATGCGTTTGACCGCACAGTTCTCCCACCCTAACATCATTGGGACCTACGATCTCATTCAGGAGCCAGAGACATTATACGTCGTGCAAGAGTTTGTGGACGGCGATAATTTTGGTACCCTGCTGCAATCACAACTTGCCCCTTACGCGGTTGCGGATTTCGGCTTGCAGATATGCCAGGCATTGCTTTACGCTGGCAGTAGCACACGTAAGGTCTGTCACGGTGATCTGACGCCGGCGGCGATTGTGCGCGACCGTCGAGGACTGGTGCGTGTCGGCGATTTTGCCTTGCCCAGTGACCAGTATTACTTTACCTCGTGGAGTAGTATCGGAGGCCACGGCAGCGCCATCTCAGATCAAGACCTGCCCTGGGGTCAGCAGAGCAGCGGGCGGCGGGCGGATGATACACGTGCAGTCGGCATCCTGCTCTATCAACTGCTTTCTGGACGCCCACAAGGAGCCAGCAGTGTAGAGCCACCAGCGGACGGACGGTTGCGCTTCCTGCGCAACGTCCCCGTCGAGTTGTGCGAAATTATTGCCCGTACCGTTGTGCGCCAGCATCCACAACATATCAATACTGTCGAGTCCCTCTACGAGGAATTGAAGGTCCAGGTAGACGCTCTGGAACCTCCACTAGAGGCTGCTCCCAGCGGAACCTATCAAACCGAAGGAATCGCTTTCCCTCAACAGTTTACGCCAACAGGCAATCTAGGCGCGCCAGGTAGTGGTAAACTGGTTACAGCACTTCCCATCCGCGAGACTAGACAAGCTGGATTAGGACTTTCCTCCTTCCGTTCAGAGCCAAACGCGCAGATGATGGCAATGGAGCAACAAGCACCTCCTCCCGTAGCCTCGTCTGTAGCGGACATGCCCGTAAAACTTGCTACAGCTCGACCATCAGCCTATTCCGAACCCGAACTTCGACCGCGTCGCCTCAGCCTCCCCGCACTGGTGTTTCTCTGCCTATTAGTCTTCGCTGCGTTCTTCATTGTTGGCTATTTCGTGGCTCGTGCAGCCTTTCCGTGAGAGAGCAACAAACGAGAGCAGGGCTGACCGCGCGCGCGGTCAGCCCTGCTCTCGTTTGTTGCTCTCTCTACACTCCCGCGACTGGCTCGGCCATGTCCTGGGCTATGTAGGCATAGGCCATGTTATGACTGTTCCAGGAGAAGCCAACATTAGCGAAGCGGTCCACTATTATCAAGCCGCCTGTACCTTCGGCCTTCGCGCCGAGTGTAGCAATCGCTGCCTCTGCCGCCTCGCGTGCGCTCATACCACGCGCTACACCGTCGGCGGCACGCTTGGCTATGAGGAGGCGTATGAAATCTTCGCCGTGCCCTGTGCAGGAGATGGCTGCGTTCTCGTCAGCGTAGAACCCACTCCCCGCGAGTGGAGAGTCTCCAATGCGTCCAGGATACTTGTTCGGCATGCCGCCTGTGGAGGTTGCGGCAGCTAGCCTCCCTGAATAGCCGATAGCGACCGCACCAACCGTGCCATGCTTCTCCTCTCGGTTAGGAATTGAGCTGTTTAGTGGCGTGATGTCCTGCTCTCGTTCTATTCGCGCAGGAATACTGCTCACCTCGCGTCGATGAATGGTTGGCTCGTCTCCGTATTCTGCTTGTATTGCTGCTCTCTGTTCCTCACGTATTCTCTGCCAGTTGTTGTACTGACGCTCCGTGATCAGGTCTTCTTGCTTACAGAGCGTCAAGCCCTGCTCCAGGGCGAACTCTTGCGCTCCTCGACCCGAAAGTAAGACATGAGGGCTTTCCAGGACACGACGGGCTAGTGAGATGGGGTTTTTGATGCGTTCGACTGCGGCGACCCCCCCGACCTGTAGCGTATATCCCTCCATCAAGCCTGCATCCATCTCGATGCTGCCATTAGCTGTAAAGCTGGAGCCTGTACCAGCATTATAGTTGGGATTATCTTCAAGGGCGCGTACTGCTGCTTCTACGGCATCCAGTGCGCTGCCGCCTTCTTGCAAAATACGCCACCCGATCAACGCCGCCTCTTTGCAACCAGCCTGTGCAATCTCGATACGGTCGGCAGAGATGGTTCCCGCTCCCCCGTGTACAACAATAGCGATTGGCATGCGGATAGGTCTCCTTCAGGATGTTTGAGAAAATTGTATCACGCCGAAGGTGATGAAGGCTGAACGCTCACGCATAGACGCTTCTATTCGTGAACTGTTTCGCTCTGCCATTGGCAGGTTTCAGGAATAGTCTGTTTAAGGGCGTCCGCCAGCCCGTCCAGGTCGGTTACATCATCGCGGTAGACCGCCCACGCCTTCGCTTTCTGCTCTGGCACTGTAACTTTGCGATAGACAATGATGCTGATCCGCTTGCCGTTGGGGAAAAACTCTTCTTTGACGCGCGTCAACTCTGACCAGGGGAGCGTGATTTCCTCACCATTGCGGCTGCGCTTCACCAATGCCGTTGTTGTCAGGTGAATGGTGAAGGGAACAGGAGCCACAATACGCAGGTACATAACAAAGCCTAGAATGAATACAATGGCTGCGATGGTGCTGCCGACCGCAGACACGCCCTGGTGAATTGCGATCCACAAGACCAGAGCGGTCACGCCAATGACCCCCAAAACGGTCCCAATTTGTTTGAAGCGGCTCAGTCCCGGCCCAATGAAAACCTGTCCCTCTGTCGCAGCGGATGATGCCATGATGCTATGCTCTCCATGAAAATATCTTCTCTTTCTCTTATAATATCATAACGAGAAGAGGTGGGCGACCTCGTATATGATATCATTCTAATTCTCCTTTGGGGCCGCGCATCATAAGTTCAGGTACGGCCTTGTGAGGGTCGAGTCCCTCGAATAATACGAGGCTAAGTTGTTGCGTAATGGGCATATCTACGTTGTAGTAATCTGCCAACTGCAATGCCGCCTTAGTGGTGGTCACACCTTCTGCCACAGTACGCGTCGATTTCAGGATGTCCTCAAGCTTTTCTCCAGCAGCGAGGCGGCGTCCTAATTGTTGGTTACGGCTCAGAGGGCTGGCGCAGGTCGCGATGAGGTCGCCAATACCCGCGAGTCCCGCGAAGGTAAGCGGGTGCGCGCCCGCCGCGATACCGAGACGCGAGATTTCCGCGAGGCCGCGCGTGATAAACGCGGCTTTGCCGTTGTCCCCAAAGCCCATACCATCATTAAAGCCCGCACCGATGGCGATAATATTTTTCAGCGCCCCGCTCAACTCGACTCCGGTTACATCGTTAGCGGTGTAGACTCGGAAGTGAAGCGTGCCAAGCAGCGTCTGGATATGCACCGCTACATCCTGCTCTTCTGCGGCAACGACTGCTGCGGTTGGCTTCTCCTGGGCGACCTCGCGGGCGATATTGGGGCCGCTCAGTGCGGCTATCCGTGTATGGGCATCGGGCAACTCTTCACCAATAATCTGTGTCATGCGCTTGAGGCTGCTGATCTCGATACCCTTGCTCGCGCTCACCAGGAGCGTCTCTTTGCCGATATGTGGAGCCAGCAGGCGCACGTTTTCGCGCATACGCTGTGAAGGAGTCACCAGGAGCAGCATTGTCTTATTGGAAGCGGCTGTTGCTATATCAGAGGTGATGAAAAGGGTTTCAGGGAAGGGAAAACCAGGGAGGAAGACAATATTTTCTCGCTGCTGCCGCATCTCTTCGACCCGCTCAGGTCGATGCTCCCAAAGTGTGGTCTCGATGCCTTTTTTTGCTAAAAGCAGGGCCAATGTAGTACCCCATGCACCACTGCCTATGACACCAACCGATACCATGCATGTATCTCCTATGCTGCATTTCATTTGTGTATTAAATTATATTGTTCGCTTACGGAGAAAGTCGCCTAATTCTTTATAGTGCTTGGTGCCAAATTTCAAGAGAACATTACCTCTTCCAAATTTGTTTTTTAGTGTTGCCTCGTGGCGCATGTATCCTGAAGGTGCTTGTTGACGCTTGCAGACGCACGCTTTCAAAGTGATATTTTGCCGAATACGCTCTGTATCTAAGATTTGCTTTATCTTGTGATATGTATTAATAATCTGCTCTGCTGCATCATCGAGTCGTGCGCCCTTCAACTCTAAAAAACAGAGATTTTCTCCAGGTTCAATCTCTTTCATATAAAAAACGAGGCAATCACAAACCTTTAAACCAACCATGTCAAGATTACGTCGTCCGGCCTCGCTATCTACACGAAAAAAGAAAATAATTTCATCCAACATCTTATCTGTACTTACCGTAAGACCAGACTCTGTAATACGCGTACCTGTCATTTGGCACGACGAGAGCCTTTGCTTGAGCAATTCAAGCAAGGGTTTAGGAACCACAAAAACTCTCCTCACTACAACTTAAAATAAATATCGGAAATGTGCTCAGAAACCTTGCCAAAGGTGTTCAAGTTTATAAAGCCATCTTCATCCAATGCATCTCTTACAGTACCTTCGCTGATGCCATAGACAGAGACCTTTTCCCTAGAGATGAATGCGTCTGTTCGCTTCAAGAAGAAGTCATTACTGATAGTGTCCTTATCTCCACTTTCATCAGCTTTTATCAAATTGGTAAGCTGGTCTGTAATATAGGGGCTATGTGTTGTAAATAATACGTTAAGCCCTGCATTCACTAGCATCGCTAAAAACTCAATTATCTTTGCTTGTGCTTCAGGATGCAAGTTCATCTCCGGCTCATCTATGATAAGCAGTTCGCCAGGCTTGGCAAGATGACGTAGGTAGAGCACCAATGGAGAAAGCTCCTTGACCATTGAGGATGCAATCGGAATCTCTAGGCTAACACCTTGTGTTGGCTGAAAGAGGACTTCTCTTCTTGGATCTGGTTCAGGTGTGGAAAAGTCTATATTTCCTGCCAATATCTGTTTTTCTAAAACGTCAGCAAGTTGTATATACTTTCCGATGCTGGAGTCACTCTTGGCATTTTTCTCCCTCTCTTCCCTCTCTATTGTGTCTTTTCTGAAGATGGTACTTAGCATGCTTACAAAAGAACTTACAGGCCAAATTGCTTCCCTAGCAGCACTGCTCTGTTCGACAATTGCTCTCATATCTAATTCTTTTGCCAGCATCTCTAGTGCTTCCATTATCTTCTCATTGATTTGGGGCCGTTCTAGCCTCCCACCGAAACGGAAGGCAACGAGTGTTGTCCTTTCAGTTGGAAATATACGTATCTGAGGGTAAAGAGATCGACGAAGTGCTGTTGAAACGAAGTTAACTAATCGCTCCCTGACTTCTTCAGGAGGAATTCTCTCGCCTATTTGTTCCTCTGGCTCTTCGGCATCTTGTACCTCGGTAGAAGTGTAGGCATATAATTTGTCCTCGCCTCGCGTTTTCCGTATCGTTAACAATGATCCAGCAATACTATTTCGTTGGGAATACCGTGAAATCTGATTTAGAAAATGTGTTTTGCTTTCTGCTATATTCAGGGAGACGCTCATATCATCAAAACGAGCCAATTGTGTACTTAGAAACCTTCGCATCCAAGTTCGAGCATAATCTGCTACATTATTAAAGTAAGTCTCACCATAGTCATCTGCGAACCGACGCAAATCGATAGTTGCGTTCCCCTTTGTTAAGACTAGCTCAATAGCATCATTTAATTTTTCATAGATATTGGGAATCGTTTTCTCTGCATAAGCCTTAGCGTACTCTCCTGAACCATATGGCCCAAGAATGCCTGCGATAGCATAAGCCAACCATGTTTTCCCTGAATTGTTTGGCCCAATAAAAATGGTGAGAGGTTTGAGGTCAATGGTGGCTTCTTCTCTAAGCACACCTAAATTGCGAACTGTTATTCTCATGTTAATATCTCCCACTCGTATTCCAATTTTCCATCTCGTATCTCATGTATTAGTATATCAGATAGAGGTAAGAGATTTCGAGCGTTTGACCACTCCGTATTCCACCCTCGCCTGCTACTACCCTCCACACTACCACCACCCAGGCGTGGGCGGTATCGCGTTATCGGGCGGCTGTTGCGAGACGAAGCTGAAGCTGGCCGGACAGTAGGGATGTGCCGTTGGGGGCATCGGTGCTGGCAACATAGACGGACCTGCCGTCGCTGTCGTTGTACCAATAGGATACTTTGGTGGCTGTTGAACCGGCTGCACGAAGTGTGGAACGGTGCCTGGAAGGAACCAGTCGCTGGTCTGCACACCATCAGGATACGTTGCTTGTGACCATTGCAGTCCACCGGGATTGCTAAAGTCGCGCACGGGATGGCCCTGCTCGGCTAGCAACATGGAGGCGTGCCAGATGGGAGCCGCACCATCCACGCCAAGCACATTGTTCATGGGCGTGTTGTTGTCGTTTCCGGTCCAGACGCCCATCACATAGTCGCTGGTGTAGCCCATTGTCCAGTTGTCGCGAAAGTCAGTGGTCGTGCCAGTCTTGGCGGCTGCGGGTCGTACACTGCCACGATTTCCTGCCCAGCAATCGTTCTGCGAGTTCGAGTAGAGTTGAAGCACGTTGCAGTCGAAGAACTCTGGCTTGCGCGACTCGTTATCGCTCAACACGTTGGTCATCATGTATGCGAGTTGAGGACTGATCACCCGCATCCCATCGTTGCGTGCGTGACCGTATGTCTGACCCGTACTGGCGAAGACGACCTTTTGAACGGCGTAATCGGGCACATGGACACCACCGTTGGCGAAGGTGCCGATGGCCGAGGTGTGGTCGATAAGCTTGACGCCCAGGCCGCCGAGCACCAGCGAATAGCCAGGCGTTCCCTCGTAGCTGCTAATGCCCATATCGTGAGCCGTCTTCATCGCGTTATCAATCCCCACGTGCTGTAAGACGCGCACCGCCGGAACGTTCAGCGAGTTTTGCAGGGCGCACCGCAGCGTCATATGTCCATGATAGCGAAGATCGTAGTTGTGCGGCGTGAATGTGGGCGGGTCGGAGCCCGGCAAGGGAATCGTCAGAGGTGTATCCGCTACCGCCTGTGCAGGCGAGAAGCCCTGCTCGAAGGCCGTGACGTAGACATACGGCTTGAATGAGGAACCGGGCTGACGATAGGCTTGCGTCGCCACATCGAATTGCCCATCAATGCTCTTGTCGTTGTAGTCGATGCTGCCGAGCAGCGAAATAATCGCTCCCGTTCGATAATCTATGAGGACCTCCGCTGCGTTAGTCACGTTGTGCCCCGCGTTGTTCAGTTCCGCGACATGCTGTTGAGCGATTTTTTGTATTTTGTCCTGGAGCGCGACATCCAGCGTTGTGTAGACCGACATGTCTGAGCGCGATAACTCACTGCGCTTGAGATGGAAGTTTTGTTGAAGCTGTGATAGCACAAAGTTAAAGAAGTGCGGTGCGCGGTTGACAGGATTGGTCGGCTGCTTAAGGAAGCCTGGACTCTGTGCCTCTTTCATAGCATCGAGCGCCTGCACTTTGGTGATATAGTGCTGGCTCACCATCAAATCAAGTACGCTCTGAAAGCGGGTCATAGCTGCCTTGGGATGCTGCAACGGGTCATAGGCACTAGGTGAGCTAGGAATCCCCGCTAACATCGCCGCCTGCGCGAGGTCCAACTGTGACGCGGCTGATGCTCCACCCTGTTTGTCTTGCAGGCCAAAGTAGATATTCGCCGCCGCATCGCTGCCATATGCTTGTTCTCCATAGAAGATGCTGTTCAGATACATCTCCAGGATATCATGCTTGCTATAGTGGCTATTCAACTGTGGTGTCAGGACGATCTCTTGCAGTTTGCGCCCTATAGAGGTTTCGTTGCCCACAACGAGGTTCTTGATGAGCTGTTGCGTGATCGTGCTGCCGCCTTCCACGACGCGCCCACTACGCATATTGTCGAGGGCAGCGCGAGCGATACGCATTACATCGACGCCAGGATTTGTCCAGAAATCCTTATCTTCCGTGGCGATGGTGGCGTTGACGAGGTCTGTGGATACTTTATCAAGCGGAATGGTCGTGTGCATTCCCTGATCGGTCAATTGTCCAATAAAGACGCCCTTGCTATCGTACATCTTGAGATTGTCGTGTGGCAGCAAATCATGCAGTGTCAGGACGCGTGGAATGAACTTGTGTTGCGTGTCATCGTAGAAGCGGTAACCAACATAGATGCCCGCACTACTCAAGGAGAGGACGATGACGAGCAGCGAGAGAATGGTGCTACCAAAAGTGAGCCAGAGTCGGGTCGTATTTTGTCGGACGTTCTTGCGTCCCTGGCGTAGACTCTTGCGTGAGAGGTGACGCAGCAGCAACTTTTTGCGTCTCTGGAACCGTTGCGCTTGTAGAGCGGTTGCGGTCGATGCTGAGGGTATCTGGGTACGCTCGATGGGCAACGGAACGGGAGTGTCTATGGGCGGAGCGAGGGTATCGATAGAAGAGGCACTTGCCTCCGATGGGATGCCAGGTATGGTAGGAGATAGGGCGGGAGTATCAGGTGAGAGTGTATCCTCTTTTGCAAGCGAATGTGTCTCAACAGCTTGTGAAACGCGCGCAAAGCGCGTGTTCTTGCGCTCAAGATAGCGAAGTGCGCGTTCCTGGCGAGGTGTGATGATACGTTCGGGCCGAGGTCTAGGCGTAGGTGTCATATCGCGCTCGACACGCGTATTATTTTTCGCTTCTTGATTCTCTAAGGACATGTCTATGCCCCCTTCGTACCTATTCGTGTGCATCAGGTTTTCCAAAACCATACCATATAGAAGCGCCACTAAACAATATATAAAAACGGTAATTCTTCACAGGTATCAAAAAGGATTAGCCGCGTTCTGTGTTGCCGCCTCGATCAGTGCTGGCAGTATCTCGTTTGTAATAGCCTGTATCTGGTAGAGGCTCTCAACCCAGGGAATATCTTGATGGTCGCGGGTGCCGCGTACTTCGGCGAGTTGAAGCACGCTTTCGTCGATCAGCGTGCGAAAATAGAGGAAGGCACGCACCGCGTCGGCGACCGGAACATACGAGTTGCGGGTAATGGTGCCATACTCGGTGCCGAGCTGTATCGCTTCGCTGCGCAGTTCATCTGTATGTGTTCCATCGTTGATGGCGCGGAGTAACAATTCAAGCACGCGCCGTCCCAGGAGCCGATAACCCTCACGCGCATTCTCATCAAAGTGCTCGTACCACGCCAGCGTGTTGAGTGTGCCATCGGTGAAGGCAAAGCGCACGCGCCCTAGTACGCTCTGAATGAGCAGTTGCGCGGCAGGATTAGGCTTTGGCTCGGTGTCCTGGCGCAGACGTGCCTCGATATCCGCGCGACGGAACCGCCGATGCCCGCCATTGGTGCGACGCGAGGGCAGCTCGTTACGGTCGGCCCACAGACGAACCGTCGCCGGGTGCATACCCAGCATATCCGCTGCCTCGCGCAGGCTAATCCACTCTTCCCCTGTCTGCGATGTTGACATAAATCCTCCCGAGAATCGTGGCAAGCTGTATGACCTCAATAATCAACGCATCATGTGTAGCCTGATTGTATGGAATTCACGATGTGGCGTCAAGTAGGGGCGCAATTGATTGCGCCCGTGTTTGCCTGATTGTATGGAATTCACGATGTGGCGTCAAGTAGGGGCGCAATTGATTGCGCCCGTGTTTGCCTGATTGTATGGAATTCACGATGTGGCGTCAAGTAGGGGCGCAATTGATTGCGCCCGTGTTTGCCACAGAACCAACGTGGGATCATTGGCAAACACGGGCGCAATCAATTGCGCCCCTACGAATGCTGCTCATCCAGCCCGTATTTCTGACCTCTGATCCACCACTTCGCCATCCAATGGCTCTTGCTGGGTATGCTCACTATCGAGCATTGACTGGCGCACCGCTCGAATCTCGTTTTCAAAGATGCGGCGCACGATGGCGACAGTGCTGGCATAGGTCGAGTCCATGCCGAAGTAGGAGAGGCTGCCAGCCCCCAGGTTCTTGCCTCGCGTATAGGGTGTATCCGAGGCATAGTGCAAGACGCCCAGTTCATAGGGCAGGCGTGCGAAATTAATGTTTTCATTGGTGGGGTAGCGCGTCAGGTACTGATCCTCGTAGACCGCGTCAAGGTAGGGACCGCTCTCCATCTCGACAACGGTATAGTTGGCTTGATAGTAGAAATCCAGGTACTGGCGGTTTTGCAGGTAGGTCCCCTTCGCCGATACCGCCTTCTGGTTATCGAGCACGGAACCATAAATCAGGTAGGGCTGTACATCCTGTACGATAAAGCAGTTATCGAGCCAGTAGGTGTTCTGGCTGTGCTCATCTCGTACCACGTTGGAGATCATCACGTCACCGATGCTGCTGTTGAGCGTAGCGGCCTTGCCAAGAATGTAGATGCCGCGAATCTGCGTTGTGTTCTCCATGATCTCGCGCATCATGTGATAGGCCGCCATGCCCAACGGGTAGTCAATGTTGAGAATGATGGCCTTACTCTTAGCGAGATAGTCCATATATGGCATGCGGCAGCGCGGGTCTATCTCCGTGGGATAAAGTTTGGCGAGATCAATAATCTGTGCGTCAAGCTCTAAGCCATGGCGTGCCCCCACAGTCCAGATGCCTCGCTCCTGCTCCTCTTTGCTACGATTGAGAGCGAACCTCTGCCCCTCTGGAGTATGTACCCAGTCGCGGGCGGCGAAGTAGAGGAAGTTTTGCCAGTTGCCTGGAACGATTCCTTGTTGCAATTTGCGGCACTCATCGGCCAAGTACGGATCCTGCCCACTCAACGCGAATTGCGTCAGCTCGTCCGCACGATTGAGGACGGAGCCGGAGATGAGGTTGACGAGGCTATGCGTGTTGCTTGAGACGAAGTACACAGGCCGATTTTGCAGGTCGAGAGTGTCGAGCAAGCTCTCGACAGGTGTCCACCATTGACGTGCGGCTCGGACATAGCCAACATGGGAGCCGCCAAGCATGCGTAAACTGAAGCTCTTACGGTGTCGCCCAATGGTATGCAGAGTCTCCCACAAGTGGTCGCCCCAGATCATCTCTAGCCTCTGCCAGTCATCGGCTGCGATATGCAGGCGTTCGCGCAGCACCTTGCTGATCTCCGCGAAGACGGGCGAGGTGCGGTCCATACGCGTCTCTAGCAACTGCATCGTGGTTGGATCAGCCCTGAGCAAGTAATACATCTTGTCCCACTCGATCTGGAAGGCGACCAGGATAGGTACGATATCATCTATGTCGCTCACGCTGGAAACATATACCGCCAGTGTCTCTCTTCCATCGTAAAACCACCTGCGTCTTCGAGCAGAGGCGGTCACCGCCTGCCATGTATCGACATGATAACCATGCTGTAGGAAAACCTCTTCTGACTGGCCTAATAACACACGATTGCAGTGGATGATCGAGGTAGGCAGGCGCAGGACGCTATAGATGAACGCGGACATGTCGGGAAACGGTGAACGCGCATCGGGATGCAGACTGGAGTCGATGTTGTAGTGTGCCTGAACGAGAGCCTTTAAGCTCACCTCGCCAGAGCTACGTAGCAGCGTATTATAAGTACGGATGTACAGTTCGACATCGCGTTTTCCAGCTTCATGATACTTCTCGCCATGTTCAAAGCTAGGCGTTACAGCTGTACGTGAGGTGATGCCTGACGGACTCTGTATATGCAGCAGTTCATCATCTACCTCGTATGGTGCAAGCTCTTGTGAGTCCGAAAGTCTGTCGTGTTCCATATGCTCCCCTGTGGGGTGCTGACCCTCAAATGCGTCAAAATTCTTCTGTTTGCGTGGCATTTGTTCTATCTCTCTTCTTCGAGTCTTTCTTCTTGTATGTTTTATATTTCCACTAATTATACTCGGCACGGGAAGGTTGTGGTAGGGGCCACAAGGAATAGTTTTGAGCCAGATGCAACATCTGGCTCAAAACTATTCCCTGTGTAGTTTTTCTTAATTTGCACAGCTTTTCTACTGAATTTATGCCACTAAATGCAAATTTTTATCGTACACTATTCTAGGAGGTGTTACTATAACGCTGGGTGTCCCCATGCCCACCGTTTCCCCCTAGTACCGCCTCTTTTTGGTTCTATCTTCTTCAGGGTACAAAACCCGTAGTGGCGCACGCTAGCGGACGCCCCCTACGAGGCCGACTCGTATCATCGCCATAGAAGTGTGTCATCATTTCCTGGAAGACGCTCCGTTTCGTCCTCGGTTGGCTTTCGCCGCCACTCGCAGCGCACTTCTCCGCTTAGTAATAACTGACGAAGCATATCATCGTAATCGTGTAACAAAAATTGCCCAAAGTTGGCGTGTAAGACCTGTTGGCGCAGATCGGGCCAGCGCCGTACTCTTTGTGAGCGCCCCTGCTGTAGAATGTGCTGCTGTAACTGTCGGCGCTCGCGCTCTATACGCTCCTGGCGCTGTGCCGCAAACCATTCCTCGCCCAGCACACCACGATGGCTCTGCTCGTAAATACGCCGTTGATACAGGCACAGCGCATCATTCATACTTATCAGGCTGTCCTGCCGACGCGTGGCAAAGAGCAGCGTATAAGGTATATTCTCTACCACGGCGGGTCGCGTCTGCATAGGAAGTGTAATCTGCTGTACAGGCAGCACAAAGTAGCGTTGCATCGACTTCACGAACAGGTCAATCAGGTCGTCTATCGCGTGTTGCCGCTCCTCTTCTTTCATCGAAAGCGTTTTCCAGCGGTCGGTACGCAACACCGCTGTCAGAGCAATAGCATACGCGGATGAACGCAGGGCCGTGAGTAGCAGTGTCTCTATCTGCTTATACGAAAGCAAGAGACAGAGTTCGGTGGGCACTTTGCGCTGATAGAGGAGTGCCAGGTCGTCATGAGTGAACATCGTCTGACCAAACGGGTTAAGCAGAAAGATTGTTGGAGATTGCTCAATCTCCTGTAACAGCTTTGGAGCCACCTCTAACCAGCTCGTACGGATAACACCACTCTCTTTAGGAATTGTTATCTCTTTTGTTGGCTTGCCATCTTGTCTCGCATCTTTGCGCTTGCTGCTGCCATATTCCAGAAGGAGACCATAAAGCGTAATCGGTTTGCTTTCCTGTGCAAGTGCCTGTGAAAGCGAGACAAGCGGTTGCAGTGCGAGAGGGATAGCCTGCACAGCGTCTTTCTTGCGACCCCTGGCAGAACGCGTCTGCTTGTCGCCATCAGTTGAGAGGGCTGTCACAGTAGTTTTAGCATCAAGGCCAAGGGCATCAATCAAATAGCAGCGGCGAAAGATGCGCGTCGCCGCCAGAGAGCGACAGTAGGATGCGACATAATCAGCGAGGAGCCATTCGCGCAGAGCAGCAAGGACGACTGATTCCGTGAGACGGCGGATTCGTCCGCGTCCCATTGTTTCATCTGGTTGCTGGTTGTCGTCGAGGTCGGTCCATAGATGCATCTTGGGTACATTTTATCATAATTGCGGCCCTATACTTATATCAGAGCTTTTCCCATAATGCTCTGTCAATTTTCGCTTGCTTTAATAATCTGACTAGAAATGCTTCTCCAATATCGCCTTTATGAGGATTCGGTATGCGTAAGGTTATATTCTCTTTCACCATAAATTGGTGATTTCCGCCCGAGTAGGGACCTTCAAACTCCAAACGTTTCAAATAATAAATAAAATCTCTACGTTTAATAGGACCTAAAGGAGGCATCAGGCAACTTCCTTAATAGTCAGCTCAATATCATCAACAACAGGAAGTGGAAGGTGCCTTGAGACACGAAGTAGTATCCATTCTTCCAAAACTTCCTCTAACTCGTCTCTGCACCCCTCAAGGCTGTCTGCGTTCGCGTAAACACCATTGAAGCCTACAATCTCACCGTAGAAGCTACCATCATCAGGCAAAATCTCGTATCTTGCCTTACCCATAGCAGCTCTTATGTATTTGGTTAGCATCGTGAATTTTTACTCCCTTTTATTCGTTACCTCGCTCTATTTTACCTCATCGGAGATGGTTTTTGAAGTAGCTCGTTACAACAAAACAGCCCGAGTTCAACGACGTTTGGGGGCTAGCGAAACCAGCCCGACACCCACGAGAATTATGATCATTGCCAGCACGCCCACAAGTGTAATATGTTCCCCCGCCAGCAAAACGCCGAGACCGACCGCGACTGCCGGATTGACGTAGGCGTAGCTAGTGGCGAGGGTGGGCCGCACACGACGGAGCAAAAAGCCATAGGCGCTGAAGGCCACGATTGAACCAATACTAACCAGATAGACCATCGCCCATAAAGAGTGCTGAGTCGGGATGGAAGTCATTCTCTCCCCCGATAGTAAACCGATAAGAAGCAATGCGCTGCCGCCCATTAGCATCTGTGAGGCGCTTGCTATCAAGCCGGAAGGCAGCGCGACGCGAGAACTAAAGGCGGAACCGAGCGCCCAGCAAATGGGGCCGAGCAGCAGGGCCAGTGCTCCTATCGGATTGGCCCAGACGCCATTCTCCAGGTTGAGCACGATTACACCCACAAAGCCCAGGCCGAGTCCCAGCCACTCGATGCGTGTAGGCCATCGACCCATTAGCCCGATAAATAACGAGGTCCACAATGGCACCGCCGCGGTCCCAACAGCCGCCAGGCCGGAGGAGACCCATTGTTCCGCGAAGGAGACGCCGCCATTGCCACCTGCCAGCAGCAGTACTCCAACCACGGCTGAGCCTATCCACTGGGCACGGCCTGGATGTGGCATACCTCGCATCCGCATGAACAGATAAAGCAGCGAACCCGCAAGCAGGAAGCGCACACCGGCCATAATAAATGGCGGAAAGCCCTCTAGCGCAATACGCATCCCCAGGTAGGTCGAACCCCATATAATATAGAGTGCGAACAGAGCCAGCAGAATGCCTACATGGTCCTTTTTTGACGCGCCAGGTGTGACGATGTTCTCTTCACGCTGTACCTGTTGTTCCTGCACGAATTCGGTTTGATATGTCTCGCTCATGATGATTCCAATCAATCTTGTCTGACAGTGAACCTGGCGGGGGCAAGCCCCGCCACTACATTTTGGTCGATGCAACCACATAAAATGTAGTGGCGGGGCTTGCCCCCGCCAGATTCACCAAATGATGTATACCTCGTATAGAATACATAGTAACATGCACATGAAAAGGTTGAAACAGCCAAGATAGCCTTTGCAGCTTTAACTTGGCTCCCCTGCCTGTTCCTGTGCCAGCAGACGTTGTTTGCGCTCGACTCCCCAATGATAACCACCGCGAGTTCCGTCTTCATGCACAACACGATGGCAAGGGATGATGAGCGCTACCGGATTAGTAGCACATGCCTGCGCGACCGCCCGAGCCTTCTTAGAATCACCCAGCGATTGAGCAATCTTGCTGTAAGAGCGCGTCTTTCCATACGGAATAGCACGCAGTTCTTCCCACACGCGGCGTTGAAAAGCTGTCGCCTGTATATCCAGAGGGAGATCGAGATGTGGCTGTTCACCATTGAGATGGCGCAGGATCGCATCTACCTCCTGTCCTAAATTTGCTCCATCACGCTGGATTGTAGCTGCGGGATATTCTTCCGATAATGTAGATGCAAGGCCCGCATCTGAGTCGCCCAGTTGTACTGCACATATGCCGCGCTCCGTAGCGGCAACAAGGAGACACCCTAGTGGACAATCGACGATGGTGTAGTGGATGTGCATGCCTTTTCCACCATCACGGTACGTTGTTGGAGTCATTCCAAGTTGCTCTGGTGCCTGTTCGTAAAGGCGGCTGCTGGAGCCATATCCTACATCATAGAGTGCTTGCGTCACGGCTTCTCCCTCCTTTATCTGCATCTTCAGATGCTCTATGCGTTGTGCCTGTATGTACTGGCGCGGCGTCACACCTGCTACGCGCTTGAAAATCCGCTGCAAGTGGTAGGGGCTTACATACATTTGCTTACTGAGCGTTGCAAGTGTAAGCGGCTCTTCGCTATGTATTTCGATATAACGACATATCCGTTGAACCAATTCCACCTGTGGGTTGCTGAGCGCGGCTTCCTGAGGTCGGCAACGCTGGCAGGCGCGGAAACCAGCCTCTTCTGCTGCTTTAGCCAGTGAGAAGAAGACAACGTTTTCTCGTCGCGGTCGTCGAGCAGGACAGGATGGCTTGCAGTAGATACCCGTGGAACGTACCGCGAACACAAACGCACCATCTGAGCCACTATCTCTGCTGAGTACTGCTTGCCAATAGGTATCGTGCATAGTTGTTCCTCCTGATCTGTGTCTATCCTCTGCCCGTAAAGGCCGCTCTTTCTAAAGGTTGATTCTAGGAGGAGACCTCTTGTGGGTCTCGGTAGGAGGAGACCCACAAGAGGTCTCCTACCGCACATTCCTGCTATGGCACTATGATAGAACAAAAAGAGGTGAGAAGCTATCCGATTCTTGCGTTCAAAATACGTATTTGTGATAAATAATTCGCATCTTATCTCCTCTTCTGCCACTCACTCGCCAGTACGCCATACAGCACCAGGTCAACAAAGTGATCGTATAGCCATTCTGCCTGGCGTATCACACCCTCTCGCGTAAACCCGAGTCTTTGTGGAATAGCGCAGCTACGAGTATTGCCAGTAGCGCAGCGTATCTCGACCTTATTGAGATGCCATTCATCGAAGGCATACGATACCATCGCGGTGCATGCCTTTGTCATCAACCCTTTGCCCTGGAAGGATGCGCCGAGCCAGTAACCTATCTCTACTCGTCTGCTCGACCAATCAATGGGATGATAGCTAATGGTTCCCGCCGCCTCCCCTTTATAGCGGATGATACTAGCAAAGCCAGCGTTGTTTCTTCGCTGCGTCGATATGCTGCGGATAAAGGCGCGTTCATCTTCAACTGAGCGTGTTGCATCCACCCATGGAAGCCATGAGCGAAGATGTGCTCGGTTCCCGTTTACTAACGTAAAAAGTTCTGCTGCATCCCGTTCTTCCAGCAAGCTTAACTCGGTGTCATTGTCAATCCTGATGCGGAAGGTTGCCATCTCTTTCACTCACCTTCAGAGTAGTCTTAACCATTTCAACATATTCTTCATCTCCCTCGCGCCACATCCCGCACAATCTCCCCAGCAGTCCGCGCGCCCTCTCTGGCCGCGCCTTCCATAAAGCCCTGGAACTCGACCGAGCAATGTTCGCCCGCAAAGTGAACGGGTCCCTGGCGCACGCCCTCGTAGCCACCGAAGTGGGTATACTGTCCAACACGCCAGCAGGCGTAACTGCCCAGCAAAAAAGGATCGCCAGTGGGATAGCTCAACGCCGCCTTGCCGGTATAGTGGGCGCTGATGCCAGGGAAGACAGACTCCAATTGCTGGAGGCAGTTCTGGGCATACTGCTGAAGATTTGGGGCGTCATCAGTCGTGGAATAGGCCGTCGGTGGCGCATATGCAGCTCCTCGGTGTCCGCTCGTATAATCGACGAGCAACCCACTTGAGCTGGTTTGACCAAGGGAAGTGTCCCAGAGCGTCTGAATATCCAGGTCTGTGATGACAAAGCCATTGTCCGGGTGAGGCCAGGGGCCATCCTCGTACCAGTAAGGCCGATCGAACTGTAAGAAGAGCTTGGAGATCGTGCCGTAGCCCAGTTCTTCAATGGCAATCTGCTTCAGCGGATCAAATCTGGCCTGCCGATAATTGACGTGGCGTAAGGCGCTGAACGGGAGCGCGAGAATCGCACAGTCGCAATGCACTTCTAGGGTGCCACCAGCAGCAGCAAACGTCAAGGTGAGCGAAGCGTCACTCGTTCGTTCAAGCGCCACCAGTTGGTGGCCCAAATGGATACACCTTTCCGGCAAACTGCGGGCAAGCGCCAGCGGAAGTTGCTCGTTGCCTCCCACAATCTTGCGGCTTGCTTGCATCGGCCCTGAAGTGATCGAACCCCTCGCCGGGTCTCGCGAGCCAAACAGGTACACCAGATTGAGAGCACTTTGCTCACGGGTATCCAGGCCGTAGAAACTGGTACAGGCAGTCTCCAACAGATGACCCACTGGCACATCGTGCCCACCCTCGACATACTGCTCAATCCACTCATACACACTGAGATGATCGAGCCTCACCCCTTCCGGGGTAAAGTGCGCATGGGTCGTTGGGAAACCCACTTCCTGGAACTGCTGTTGTAAAAGTGGTGCGAAGGCTTGAAAGTCCTCGATCAGTTCTTCCGCACGATAATAGCGATTGCAGAAATACAGACTGCTTCGTGTCCGGTCAGTTCTTCCGCCTCCCAGATCAATGGTGCGAAGGCCGAAACGCTTGATCAACTGGTGAATGGTTTCATGCTCAGCGTCAATGAATTCCCCACACCACTCGCTGACCATCCCATCCGCCCAGGTAATGGCATCAGAGTGCATGCGACCACCGATGCGATTGGACGCTTCGTAGATGGTACACGAGAGACCGGCGTCCTGCAAGGTGAGAGCTGCGTTGAGTCCTGCAATGCCTGCTCCGACGACAGCGATTTGGGTCATGGTTCTTCTCCTCTTCAGGTCACGAGAGATGGATGAACAGCAGATACGAAGACGCTCTCACTGCTCCCGACGCTTGTTCTCCGACTGGGAGCGCTCAAGGGCAACATAGGTCACGGTATCCCACGCGTTGTGGATACCGATGAACAGGAGCAGAACCGTGGCAGCACCGATGACGAACAGCGCCAGCGCCGGATTGACTGGGAGCACAATCGCCGCGACGACGAGTGCGGTGTAGGAGACGAGCGGAAAGGCCATATGCCACAGCCAGTCTTCCAGCACCGGTTGATAGCTCGTCTGACGGCGCACCCGCCGTCCAACGATGACAACGTAGATCACCCCTCCGAGACCGCAGAGGCCGAGCAGAAGGCTGGCATTCCAGAGCACCTGCCACGGTGCGCTGAGAGTCGCGGCAATGAGGAGCGCGGCGCAAAAATGCGTGACGTTTGGTGTGCTGAATGCCGCAAACGCCTCATTCGCCCTTGGCTCCTGAACTCTCGCGATCAAGGTCACCACCACGAACATCAATCCAGTCAGCGCCGCAGCAGCGGAGCCGATGATGCCATAAAAGGTTTGCCAGGTGGTAAGGAGCGACACCGCAGCCTCTTGCATGAGAGATCCTCCCTTCGATGTATATGCAAATGTGAGACGCCTCACACGCCTCCTCGGATCTCGCGTATGAGGCAAGATGGGACAGGTTGAATCAAAGAGAAACACACAGCGTTGGTATGGCTCAATCCGTGTTTCTGAGGAAGAAATGTACACTCTCTTCATATTATCACATCTCTCATCAGCGAGGATGCGTATGAGCCAAAGTATATGTCCAGAACGCACAAGGCAAATGGTACATCCTGAACAAATCATCCTTAGTGAAACTGGAGCGAACAAACCGTAAAATAAATACCCTTTTACATGCTGTATAATGGCTTCATGTATGAGAAACTTCGATCAAGCTAAGAACGTAACAGAAGCATAGAGACTTGCTCCTCATATGAATTGAATAGCGTAAAATGAAAGGAACACTGTATGCAACTAGGACTGATTGGACTTGGCCGCATGGGCGCTAACATGGCGAAGCGGCTACTACGAGCTGGTCATACCGTTGTCGGATATGCCCGTCATGAGACCACTGTACAGGGAGCCATAAAGGAAGGAGCGATCACGAGCGGAGCAACCTCGCTGCAAGATCTCGTCAAGCAGCTTGACCAGCCGCGCGTCGTCTGGTTGATGGTGCCTGCCGCCTCGGTAGATGCGACACTGGAGACCCTCATCCCGCTTCTCTCTCCGAATGACGTGATCGTTGACGGTGGCAACTCCTACTACCATGATGATATTCGACGTGCCAAAACACTCAAAGAGTTCAACATTCACTGTCTTGATGTCGGCGTAAGTGGCGGCGTCTGGGGACTCGAGCGCGGCTACTGTCAGATGATCGGTGGCGAGGAGGAAACCGTCAAGCGTCTCGACCCGATCTTCTCAACATTGGCTCCCGGAGTTGACACTGCACCACGCACCTCCGGACGCGAGAAGGTCGGAGGCACTGCCGAAGCTGGCTATCTCCACTGTGGCCCACACGGTGGGGGTCACTTCGTCAAGATGGTTCACAACGGCATCGAGTACGGCATCATGGCGGCTTACGGTGAGGGGCTCAATATCCTCCACCACGCCAACATCGGCAAAGATCAGCAAATCGTCGATGCCGAAACAGCCCCACTGAGCAGTCCCGAGTACTACCAGTACGATTTCAACCTCCCTGATGTTACAGAGCTATGGCGTCGCGGTAGTGTTATCGGCTCGTGGCTTCTGGACCTCACAGCCAGCGCGCTTCTCAAGAGCCCTACCCTCGAAAACTTCCAGGGCCGCGTGGCGGATTCAGGAGAAGGCCGTTGGACCATTGCCGCCGCCATTGATGAAGCCGTCCCCGCGCACGTACTGACTGCCGCGCTCTACGAACGCTTCGCTTCACGCGGTCAGGCCGATTTCGCCAACAAGGTGATGTCCGCGATGCGCTACGAGTTCGGTGGTCACGAGGAAACAGGTATACATCCCACAAAGACAGACACGACACCCGAAGCTGGCGCTATATAGTGACCCAATGAGGGGAAGAATAGTTTCTTTCAGACAAGCCCGGGCATGCCGTCGGAGACGCATGCCCGGGCTTGTCTGAAAAATCACTCTTCAATCGTCGTCAAATCTCCTGGGTCCACTCCCATGTCGCGGGCTTTAAGCACCCTGCGCATGATCTTCCCAGAACGCGTCTTGGGCAATCCTGTCACAAACTCTATCTCAGAGGGTGTCGCGATTGGACCCAACTCGCTGCGGACGTGCTCGATTAACTTGCCTTTGAGTTCATCACTGGCCGTCTGACCGACTTTGAGCGTCACAAAGGCTTTGATCGCCTCACCCTTCATCGGATCAGGTTTGCTGATGACAGCCGCCTCGGCAACCGCCAGATAGCTCACCAGCGCACTCTCCACATCAGCCGTGCCGATGCGATGCCCCGCGATATTCATCACGTCGTCGAAGCGTCCCAGCACCGCGATATAGCCATCCTCGTCAATGGTTGCTACGTCACCAGCTGTATAATACGGTGGCACCGTTCGCCAGTACTCGAGGTAGCGTTCCTCGTTGCCCCAGATAGTGCGGAACATTTGAGGCCAGGACCCCTCTATCACCAAATAGCCGCCCTCGTTGACACCAACTGGCTTTCCACTGCGATCCAGCACCTTGACTGTATAACCAGGAAGCGGTTTCCCAGCGCGCCCAAGGCGTACCTCCATACAGGGCAGCGTACAAACGGTCGGCGCGGCGGTCTCGGTCTGCCACCAGTTATCGCAGATGGTTACTCTGCCGTTATCCCCAATGTACTCACGTGCCCATAGATATGCCTCTGGATTAAGCGGCTCACCGGCGCAGACAATCAGGCGCAAGCTCTTGAGATCGTGCGCTTTGGGATACTGTGGCCCAAACTTCATGAACATACGCAGCGCGGTCGGAGCCGTGAAGAGCTTGGTGATACCATATTTCTCGACAAGCTCCCAGATGATGCCCGGATTGGGATAGTCGGGCGCACCCTCGCGTACCAGGATGGTCGTGCCGTTAGCCAGAGGTCCATACACCATCGTGCTATGCCCCACAATCCAGCCAATGTCGGACATGCACAGGTATACATCATCTTCCTTGAGGTCGAAGGCCAGCTTAATGTAGTACGCCGCTCCAACCATATAACCGCCATGTACATACACACAGCCCTTGGGTGCCCCTGTTGAGCCGGATGTATAAAGCATGAACAATGGATCTTCGGACTCCATCACCTCTGCGGGGCAGGTGGTCGCCTGCGTTTCACAGAGGTCGTAGAAATCTACCTCGTAACTAGGATCTAGCGGAAGTATTGGATTTGCTACACGTCGATGCACCACGACCTTCTCCACAAAGTCCAGACCCCTGATCGCGTCGTCAATGATAGACTTGAGCTGTACCACTTTGCCCCGTCGATAGCCAACATCAGCCGTTACGATGACCTTTGCCTGTGCGTCCTCGATGCGTGAGCGCAGAGCACCGCTGCCCAGTCCAGCATAGACGACCGAGTGAATTGCTCCTATGCGCGCGCAGGCCAGCATGGTCACGATACCTTCCGGCGTGAGCGGCAGATAGATACATACACGGTCGCCCTTCTGAACGCCAAGCGACCGCAGCCCGTTAGCCACTTGACAGGTCAGAGCCAGCAGTTCGCTAAAGCTATAGATATGCTCCGTACCATCCTCGCCTACCCATAATAGGGCCGTTTTGTTGGCACGACTCCCATTAGCGTGGCGATCAAGACAGTTTGTGGTGATATTGACCTGTCCATCGACGAACCAGCGTGCGCCAGGAGCCTGACCTTCTACAACGCTCGTCCAGGGTTTCACCCATTCAAACTCTTTGGCAATCTCATCCCAGAACTCCTCAAGATTGCTCGCCGCCTTATCATAGAGCGCCTGGTAATCCTTGACCTCGACCATTTTCAACATTTCGGGGCTAGGGGCAAAGCGTTCCTCTTTCGTCAACAACTGCTTGAAATCTTCTGCGGGAGCAGTTGACACGCCTTGCTGTCCATCATTGGGTTGTGGGGCCATCATTATCCCTCCTGAAGGTGCTTCAAATAATATTGTCCATCTGGGCATACGGATAGAGCGCGACAAAAACACTGTTTGCTATCACTGACATATCTTATCATTACTGATCACAGCCCTGATGAATTTTGACAACCGAAGAGGGGAACAAAGGAATCTGGACTGTAGGGGCGCAATTGATTGCGCCCTGTTCTCGCCACACGAATCGTTGGGACAGATGGGGCGCGATCAATTGGGTCCCTGCAAGCATTCCCTGGCGTGGCAAAACGTCTGGTGGACATTTGCCCTAGAAAAGACCACCGCCTGGAGTCAAGATGCCATGTGTATACAATACATGAGTCAGTTTCGTGCGAATATTATGGAGAGAGCCCTGTTCGTCAGAGCATCAACCAGCCGTGTGATGAACTGAAACCTAATGTGAATGGAGAATGGCAATGTCTCAAGATGTTTGGATGCAACCACCCCAAAACGTGCGGCGTGGAGGGCGGGGCTGGCTGCATGTGCTGTGGGTCGGTATAGTCCTGTTCGTTGTCGCGACAATCGTGATGTTCCTGACTCGCAACCCCAATCTGTACCCGACCGTTATCCTGATCGGAAATTTTCTGGTACCGGTGGTCTTTGTCGCGTTCCTCTACGACCATCAGCATCTAAGCTCACTAACGCCGGAGACAATCGCAAAAAGTTTTGGCATCGGGGGTATTCTAGGTGTGCTCGGAGCATCAGTACTCGAAGCCCTTTTGATTTCCGCTCCATCGAACTCCAATCAGGGCTTCTCCCTGAGCAGTGCGATGCTCGTCGGACTGATTGAAGAAGGATGTAAGATCGCGGCGGTCATATTCCTGGCACGGCGGATGCCCCATAGAGCCGCGATAGACGGGCTGCTGCTGGGAGCGGCGGTTGGTATGGGATTTGCGGCCCTCGAAAGCACTGGTTATGCATTCACCGCATTCCTATCAAGCCAGGGTCATGTCGGAGCATCGATTGCCGAAACAGTGCTTAGGGGCCTGTTCGCACCCTTTGGTCACGGTGTCTGGAGCGGCATTCTCGGTGCCGTCCTGTTCCGTCAGAGCGGTCCGAGGCACTTCCGCTTCACCGGCGTGGTCATCCTGACCTACCTCTTCGTCTCCGTGTTACACGGCCTCTGGGATGGTTTACCTCTCGTCCTGTTACTATTCATCGTCGTTCCACCCGGCATCCACATCTCAGTAGCAACGGTAATACTCAGCATTATCGGAATTGTCGTGCTCGCCGTATTGTACAAGCGGGCATTGAATCAGAGAATGTACCAACCACCACCAGCAAATAATGCGTTTTGACAAAACAACGTGACAACACAGAATCAGGAAACCGAGGTGAGCCACACCTTGACAACCAATCCAGGGTGCTTGTTGGCCTTGACCGCACCGCTCTGGACCCCCTTTTCAAAGAAGGTATTACAAGAACATATGCGTTTGCTCAAGGAGCAACTGGAAGTTCAGACCTCGTAACGTCACATTTATCGAAAGTGACGAAGGGCCGTTATGCCCTGGCGAGGTACGCACTCATGCCAGGAAGAATGGGGCAGCGACCGTATTCCTGTTTCATTTTTCCTTACCCCCTCTTGACAGGTAAGCGTTTGCTTACATATACTACGTATATGGTAAGAAGACAAGAAGACCTACAAGTGGACGTGTTTCATGCAATCTCTGACCCGACGCGTCGCAGCCTGCTCGATCTTGTCGCTGTCAGCGAACAGCCAGTGAAGACGCTAGCAAAGGCATTCGCGATGACACGACCTGCTATTTCACAGCACCTTCGTATCTTGAAGGATGCCGGATTAGTAATAGAGAAGAAGGTTGGTCGTGAGCACCTCTACAGACTTCATGCGGTTCCACTGCACGAAGTCAGTGATTGGGTGCAGCAATATGAGCGTTTCTGGCGTAATCGGCTCGATATGCTTGGTGAGCAGCTGGATAACATGCCATGAGTAGAAAAACTGTCATGCAGAATATCGTCTATCCACACCCACCACGGCGAGTGTGGGCAGCATTGACGGAAAGTAAGGCACTAGCACAATGGCTGCTTCCCAACAATTTTGAGCCTCGTGTTGGACATCGCTTCACCTTCAGAGGTGAGACGCAGAACAGACCGGACGGTTGGAGCAATACTGTCGAGTGCGAAGTCGTTGAGGTCGAGCCACTGCACCGACTCGCTTACACATGGTCAGCTCACCCAGGTCTACCAGAAATGTTGATCTCATTTACACTTGAAGCGATAAAGGGCGGAACACGCCTGCGCTTAGAGCAAAAAGAGTTCATCAGAACAGATCAGGGCGTAGCATTTATGCAAGAGGCTCTGCTGTCGCTGCACCTCTTGCTGGGAGGAGAGTTACCAACTATGTCTCGTTTCTTTCGCATTCAAGTCGATGAAATGGCACTCACCGACGCGCTCTTTGCCTTTGTCACTGACCCTCGTGCATCACGTAACGACCGACCCGTAGCCCGTGAACTACACACCTTCGCCCCCGAAATGGTCTCGGTGCTCGAAAACATGGTCCTCGACGGCGTTGAGGAGCGGCAAGACGTAGCCGATTACGTCAACTTCGTCTTCGGACGTATCAGCGCGTAGACGCTGATGATGAACTATTGCAAAGAATGCGGCAACGCAGCATGCTGTAGGGGCGCAATTGATTGCGCCCTCGTTGCCACAGCACCACCGTTGGAGAACGCATGGTCATGTAGGGGGCTAATCCATCATAATCGCACCCGAACTGTAGGTCTTCCTCAAAAGCATCAGGAGAACACATATGTCAGAAGCCCTATGACACTGCGAGTCGGTGCAACTGTTCCGCGCCAACCGAATACAAATGGCTCAATTGCTCTCACTTGTAGCAGATGCAGGAGACCGATACATACAACTCTCTACACCTCAAGGGACACATCCCGTCGCGTTGAGTCAAATGGTGGCTATCCAGGCCAACCATGCGATGGAACATATTGCCGAAATACGAGAGATACTACGCTTACATAGCCAATCAATTTCTCAGCAATAGGGACGTTTATTTGCCTTCTGTGTCATCCACCTGATCATTGGAAGCGCTCTCGGCTTCCTCGTCTACGCTCTACCTCAATGGGACGTTTTCTGCATGAGAGGGGCAAGCCCCCTGACTACTCTGACTACTCTTGCTACTCTCGACGGAGGAGCGGGGGCATGAGAGGGACAAGCCCTCTCATGCCCCCGCTCAACTCTTCAATTCCCCTGTTCGTGGCAAATGTTAAGTTGACACTCCGTGCTTGGCTGTGCTACGATTAATAGCGAGGAAGTGTACTTAGAACACTAGCTTTGCACGTCACGTCTATGTGCACCTGTGTATGCTATGCACAGAGCATGTGTACATAATATAGAGAAAAACAAAGGAATCCCACACATGGGAACAACACTCCCCCTCCTTATAATGGTGACACTGGCTGTTCTCTTCGGCATTTTGGTGATGGCGATTACTGCTGTCATCGGCCCTAAAAAGCCATCGCCGGAGAAACTTGCCCCATATGAGTGCGGTATTCAGGAGATTGAAGCTCCCAAACGCCGCTTTCCTGTAAAATATCTTTTGACAGGCATGCTTTTTATTGCCTTTGACATCGAAATCGTTTCGTTTTATCCCCTTGCCATCCTGCTCAAGACGCAATTGCATGTCTTCGGGTTGATCGAACTGCTCGTCTTCCTGCTGGTCCTGGGTGTTGGCTATATCTATGTCTGGCGGAAGGGGGCGTTTTCATGGGACTAGTCAAGAATCCCTGGGAGCCAGTACAAGCATACTCAAACACGCAGACACCTCGCGTGCGCCGTGACCTGCCCATGAATGGCAAAAATGGCGAGTTCGGCATTTTGACAACTCAGGTGAACAAGCTCATTGACTGGGGGCGTAGCTCCTCGCTGTGGCCTGCCCTCTTCGGTCTCGCCTGCTGCGCCATCGAAATGATGGCGACGAGTGCTGATCGCTTCGACATCTCGCGCTTCGGGGCCGAGGTTTACCGTGCCTCGCCTCGTCAGTCCGATCTGATGATCGTCGCGGGCCGCCTCTCGGTCAAGATGGCACCCGTACTGCGCCAGATTTACGACCAGATGCCCGAACCCAAGTGGGTCATTGCTATGGGTGCCTGTGCCTCGTGTGGTGGCGTCTTCAACAACTACGCCATAGTGCAAGGCGTTGACAAGATCGTGCCCGTCGATGTCTTTATCCCTGGCTGTCCACCAACACCTGATATGCTGCTCTTTGGCTTCAATGAGCTACAGCGCAAGATACGCGAAGGTATCCCTAATCCTCCGGACCCCTTGAAGGATGCTGGCATGAAACTGGTCGGTCCTTTGGGCGAGGAATTATAGGGAAATGAAATATACATCCAGTAGGGGTATCCCCTTGTGGGTGCCCTTCTCGCCAACATAATGCGTCAACCCGCATGAGGCACCCACAAGGGGATACCCCTACTGACTACGGACAATACAATCATATTTGAGGAATAGCATCTTATGGCAATAACAGCAGCATCGACGGTCGAGACGATACAAGCGAAGTTTCCACAAGCTGTGGTTGAAACAATCGAGTTTCGTGGAGAGCAGACTCTCATTCTCAAGCCGAAACATCTGGTAGCGGTCTGTACATATTTGAAAAAAAATCTACAATATGACTTTCTGGAAACTGTAACAGCAGTCGATTGGCCTGAGCGTCTGCCGCGCTTCGATGTTGTCTATCAACTGCTCTCTCTACAAAACCAATGTTTCCTGCGCCTGAAGGTACAGGTGGGGCAACGCCGTGAGAAACATCCAGCCGTACCAACCGTGACAGGTGTCTGGCCTGGTGCGAACTGGTACGAGCGCGAGATATATGATCTTTTCGGCCTCACATTCACAGACCATCCCGACCTGCGCCGCATCTTGATGCCTATGGACTGGACGACGTACCCACTGCGCAAAGACTATCCGCTCACTGGCTTTGAACTGCCTGAGCCGCACTGGGGTGGGCAAGTTCCCTATGACACTGACCCCGGTGTCGGAAGCCAGACTCTGCGTACAACCGATGGGCGAGAACTGAATGAGAGTCGCACACAGATCAACACAGGCCAGGAACCAGGAACAAAGAAGCGGTAAAATGTAGGGGCCCGATTATGCTTTTTAACAAAATAATGCGGTCATGGAAATGCTCCTGTACGGGCGCAATTGATTGCGCCCGTACCCAGGCAAGGCGCAATTGATTGCGCCCGTACCCAGGCAAGGCGCAATTGATTGCGCCCGTACGGAGGGGATCATTGGGGATCATTGCCGCATTATTTTATTCAAGGACATTATGGCGCCCTCCTAATTGGGAATAGAACACATGCAACAACAAGAACTAGAAAACTACTACTCTGTAGAGAATAGTCAGGAGCTAGAGGGCGGGCAGCGTGTTGATACCATGACGATCAACATGGGACCGCAGCATCCCAGCACTCACGGTGTGCTTCGCCTCATCCTCACGATTGAGGGTGAGACCGTCATCAAGGCTGTACCCGATATCGGCTTCCTGCATACAGGCATTGAGAAGACCGCCGAGGCCAAGACATATCATCAAGCGCTGGTCCTGACCGACCGTATGGACTATCTTGCCCCACTGTGCAACAACCTCGGCTACTCGCTTACCGTCGAGCGATTGATCGACGTCGAAGATGAGCTCAGCGATAAAGTCAAGTATGTACGTGTCCTGCTGGCAGAGCTACAGCGCATCGCCAGTCACCTTGTATGGTTGGGAACACACGCCCTCGACCTCGGAGCTATGAGTATCTTCCTCTACTGCTTCCGTGAGCGCGAGATGATTCTCGACATCTTCGAGTACGTCTCCGGCGTGCGCCTCATGACCAGCTATATCTGCCCCGGCGGCCTCCAGGCAGACCTGCCTCCAGGCTTCGATAGGAAGGTGCGCGACTTCACCGATATCTTCCCTGCACGCTTGCAAGAATATCACGATCTGTTGACCAATAACCAGCTCTGGCTCGAACGCACAAAGGGTGTCGGTTATCTGAGCGCTGAAAATGCCATCGCTTATGGTGCCAGTGGTCCCGTCTTGCGCGGCAGCGGCGTGGTATGGGATATTCGCAAGGTCTTCCCCTACAGTGGTTACGAGAACTTCGAGTTCGATATTCCCGTTGGTTCCAACGGCGACGTATATGATCGCTATATTGTGCGTATGTTAGAGATGGAGCAGAGTCTCAACATCGTCAACCAGGCATTGGAGGGTATGCCTACAGGTTCGTTCCGTATCAAAAATCCCAAGTTCGCGCCCCCACCTAAGTGGCAGATTACGGGCAGCATGGAGGCATTGATTCACCACTTTAAACTCTATACAGAGGGATATCGTCCACCCAAGGGTGATGTGTTCGTGCGTACAGAGTCGCCAAAGGGCGAGCTTGCCTACTACATAGCAAGTGACGGTACGGCGAAACCCTATCGTATGCATGTGCGCGGCGCTTCATTCGCAAACCTGGAAGTGCTGCCGTTGATGGTCGAAGGTGGCTTCCTCTCGGACGTAGTAGCGTCGATAGGCAGCATTGATATTGTGCTCGGTGAGGTTGATAGATGATTTCAGAACAGGCAAAACAGCGTATGCACGCCCTCGCCTCGTACTATCCGATTGCACGTTCGGCGGTCATGCCCGCGCTGCATATAGCACAGCAAGAAGAGGGCTATATCACTCAGGAGGGTCTACAGGCGGTCGCCGAGGCCATCGGCATAACGGTAGATGATGTGGAGAGCGTGGCAACCTTCTACACTATGTATTACCAGCATCCGCAGGGTAAGCGAGTCATCAAGGTCTGTACCAGTATCTCCTGCTACCTGCGCAACTGTGACCAGTTAGTAGAGCATCTCGAACAACGTCTTGGCATTAAGCGTGGCGAGACGACTCCCGATGGCAATTATACTTTGATGATCGCCGAGTGCCTTGCTTCATGCGGTACCGCGCCCGTTATCCAGGTCAATGACGAATTCGTCGAAAATGTGACGCCAGCGATGGCGGATGCGCTTATAGACGAAATAGATAGAGAACTGGCTGCCAGGACAGAAAATGTAGGGGCGCAATTGATTGCGCCCAACCAGCAATCTACCGCGCCCAACCAGCAATCTACCGCGCCCGACTACCCGAGAGTACCAACATCACGGGCACAATAAATTGTGCCCCTACAAGGATCATATACATATGCCTGAACTGATTATCACGAAAAATATTGACGCCCCTGGTTTAGACACCATTGATGGCTATCGTCAGAATGGCGGCTACAAGGCATTGGCGCACGCGCTCAGCACGTATCAGCCCGACGATATCGTTGCGCTCATTAAAGACTCAGGATTGCGTGGACGCGGTGGCGCGGGCTTCCCCACTGGCATGAAATGGGGCTTCCTCGCCAAGAACGACAAGCCGCGCTACCTCTGCTGCAATTCCGATGAGAGCGAACCGGGCACCTTCAAAGACCGCATGTTGATGGAAAAAAATCCTCATCAGCTCGTCGAGGGTGTTATTCTCACCAGCTACGCCTGCCGCGTCACGACCGCCTTTATTTACGTACGTGGCGAACTGGCTATGGCTGGACGACAGATCGAGCGGGCCGTACAAGAGGCATACGACGCGGGCTTCATCGGCAAGAATATCTTAGGGAGCGAGTTCAGCCTTGATGTGATCGTGCATCGCGGCGCGGGTGCCTATATTTGTGGCGAAGAGAGCGCCCTGATGGAGTCGCTCGAAGGACGGCGGGGCTATCCACGTCTCAAACCACCATTTCCCGCCGTGGTAGGTCTCTACGGTGGCCCGACCGTCATCAACAACTGCGAAACGCTGTCTACCATCCCCGCTATCATACTGGGCGGTGCCGCATGGTACGCCTCGTTTGGTACCGAAAAGAGCAAGGGAACCCGCGTCTTCTGTCTCAGTGGTCACGTCAAGAAGCCTGGCAACTACGAATTGCCCCTGGGAACGCCACTTAGCACCTTGATCTACGATGAGCAGTACGGTGGCGGTATTCCCGGTGACAAGAAACTCAAAGCAATCATTCCAGGTGGTTCATCCACCTTCATTCTGGGTCCAGACAAGGTAGACACTCCGCTCGACTTCGAGTCGATTGCTGCCGCTGGCTCGATGCTTGGCTCCGGTGGTGTCATCGTCATGGACGAGGACACCTGCATCGTCGGTGCTGTCCTGCGCATGACCGAGTTCTACCGTGATGAGTCATGCGGCAAGTGTACACCATGCCGCGAGGGTACCTACTGGCTGACAGAAATATTGGAACGTCTTGAACATGGACACGGCAAAGAAAGCGACATGACGCTCCTGCTCGATATCTGTGACAACATCAGTGGCAAGTCATTCTGCCCACTCGGTGATGCCGCCACCAGTCCGATCAGCAGCAGCATCAAACTATTCCGTGAAGAATTCGAATACCACGCCAGGTATGGACGCTGCATGGTCGGCGCTGGAAGCACAGGTGCAGGAGAAGAATCTGTCGAAGAAGCCACCTTGCACGCGGGAGCACGGTAACATTACTGTAGGGGCGCGATTGATCGCGCCCGCGTTGCCAGTAATCTCACGTTGGTTTTGTGGGCGAGAAGGGCGCGATTGATCGCGCCCGCGTTGCCAGTAATCTCACGTTGGTTTTGTGGGCGAGAAGGGCGCGATCAATCGCGCCCCTACAGGGGTAAATGTACTCCCATATGGTGGCGGGTGCCCTTGATTGAGGGCAAGATTTGTTTGAATAATAACATATTGTAGATAAACACAACACCAGAAAACGGTAAGAAACATATGCCAGAAGAGAAAAAAAACGAACTAATACACCTCACTATCGACGATATTCCCGTCGAGGTTCCACCTGGAACACTGGTATGGGCGGCGGCACAACAGGCCGGAATAGAGGTCCCTATTTACTGCTATCATCCCAAGATGCCGCCACTGGGCGCATGTCGTATGTGCTTTGTCGAGATCGAGAAATTGCCCAAACCGCCACAGACCGCGTGTACCACACCTGTCAGCGAGGGCATGGTCGTTCACACGAAAACTGAAAAGGTCCTCAAGGCACGTAGAGGCACACTAGAATTTCTACTCATCAACCACCCGCTCGACTGTCCCGTGTGTGACAAGGGCGGTGAGTGCGATCTGCAAGACTTCACGCTGCGTCATGGCCCCGGTGGAACCCGCTTCGATCTGTACAAGCGTCACTACAGCAAGCCTATTCCAGTCAGCAACAACGTGCTGCTTGACCGCGAACGCTGTATTCTGTGCCAACGCTGCACCCGCTTCAGTTCCGAGATTTCGATGGACAACGGCCTCGTGATGATCTCGCGTGGCTACAAAATGGAGGTCGGCACCGCACCCGATCACGCCTTCGACTCGATCTTCTCCGGCAATACCGTCGAGATGTGTCCGGTGGGAGCGTTAACCGCCGCAACCTACCGTTTCAAAGCGCGACCGTGGGAGTTGAGGCGTACAGCAAGCGTCTGCAATAACTGTAGTGTTGGCTGCAACGCTCGCGTCGATGTGCGCGTTGACAAGGTTATGCGTCTCATGTCTCGTACCAACGACGACATCGACGATGGCTGGCTGTGTGATCGTGGACGCTGGGGCTTCGAGTTCGTCAACAGTTCACAACGTCTGCGCACACCACTCATTCGACGCAGTGGCACCCTTGTCCCCGCGACTTGGGACGAAGCATTTTACTACATTGCCAAGCGACTCAAAGACATCATCGCCAAGCATGGAGCGCAATCCGTTGGCGGTATTGGCTCGACCCGCACCACCAATGAAGAGGCATACCTCTTCCAAAAGCTGCTGCGCACCGTCATCGGCACGCCCAACGTTGACCACCATCACGGCAACTTCCCCGGCCTCCGCGACCCCTTGACCGGCAAGCCGTGGATGATGACCAACAGCATCGCCGAGATCGAAAAGGCATCCCACATCGTACTGATTGCCTCCGACCCCTACAAACGCCAGCCCGTACTCGACCTGCGCATCAAAAAGGCAATGAAGGCAGGAGCAAAAATCTACATCGTCAACTCAGACGTAACCGAGCTTGACCGATTCGCTGTTAGCAAGATTACCATTCCTGAGCATCGCGTGGGCGAGACTGCAAAGCTGCTGCTGAACAACGTCGTGCGTCAAGAGAACATAAAGGTTCCAAACGAGGACATACGCGCGAAGACACTACGCGAAACCGTGACTGTCCAGGGGCATGCAGAATCCTTTGGACCAGAGGTAACAGCTCAATTGGCTGACCTCGCTCATGTGATTGCCGAATCAAACGGCGCGATCATCCTCTACGACGAAATGGCGACGCTTGACCTTGGATGTGAGGACCTCGCATCAGACCTGCAAGCACTCGCGGTCATCACCGACAACATCGGTCGTCCCGGTGCTGGCGTTGGCCCCCTCTTCGAGGACGCTAATTCGCTGGGCGCACGCGACATGGGTCTACTGCCAGACGCGCTTCCAGGCTATCAGCTTGCTCCAGAGAATGGCAAGTCGTACACCGAGATGTTGAGCAGCCCGCAGATCAAGGCGCTATTCGTAATGGGCGCAAATCCCGCACGACACCTGCCCAAACCAGAGTTGCCTTCGACATTAGAATTCATCGTCGTACAGGACATTCTGCTCACCGAGACCGCGCAACAGGCTGACGTGGTGCTGCCAGCAGTCACCTTCGCGGAAAAAGAGGGCAGTATGACCAACGTCGATCATCATGTGCAAGCTATTCGCCGCGCCCTCCGTCCCCTGCCAGGAGCAAGACCCGACTGGGAAATCCTGGTCCAACTCGCGGAACATATGGGCAAGAACTGGGACTACGAGACGCCCGCCGACATACTACATGAAATAGCCGAAAACAATCCCTTCTATGCCAGTCTCGAATGGGAGGACCTGGGAATGCAAGGAGTACGAATACAGGAACAGGAGGTGGCTCATGCTTGATTTTATCAATAACCCTATCGTTGCCACCGTTATCAAGAGCGCCGTTGTCATCTTCGCCCTGCTGACCGCCTTCGCGTACATGACACTGATCGAGCGTCGCGTTGTGGCAAAGATACAGGGACGCATCGGCCCCAACCGGGCTGGTCCACTGGGCATGTTCCAGCCCGTCGCCGACGCGCTCAAGATGGCCTTTAAGGAACAAATTGTGCCTTCACAGGCTAAAAAAGCCATCTACCTGGTCGCACCTATCATCTCAGTAGTGATTGCCCTCTCTGCCTTTGCCGTAGTGCCAATTGGCAATAACTGGGTCAACGGCAAACCAAGCGTGTGGGACCCTGTGATCGGTGACATCAATGTAGGCATCCTCTGGATACTCTCGATCTCATCGCTAGCCGTCTACGGTATCGTCCTCGGCGGCTGGGCCTCTGGCAACCGCTACTCGCTGCTGGGCTCGTTGAGAAGTGCAGCCCAAATGGTTTCATATGAAACAAGTCTGGGCCTTGCCCTCAGTGGTACGCTCATGTGGGCGGGTACATTGAGCATGGTCGGTATCGTTCATCAGCAGCTCAATCAAGGCATCTGGTTCATTGCCGCGCAGCCGCTCGGTTTCGTAATCTACGTCATCGCAGGTGTCGCCGAAGTGAACCGCGCACCTTTTGACCTACCGGAGGCCGAGCAAGAACTAACCGCTGGCTACCTGACCGAGTACAGCGGCCTGCGCTGGAGCCTCTTCCAGATGGCAGAGTACATCAACATGATCACCGTGAGTGCCGTTGCCTCGACGCTCTTCCTTGGTGGTTGGAGCTTCTTCGGCTTCGGACTAGAGCGCATCCCTGGCGTCTCAATACTGATCTTCATGGCAAAGGTTGCCATGTTCCTGTTCTTTTTCATCTGGCTCCGCGCCACTCTACCACGCATCCGCTACGACCGCCTGATGCGTCTCGGCTGGCAAACCCTGTTGCCACTAGCCGCGGCAAACGTAGTCATCTCCGCCATCTGTGTAGCCCTGGGGCTCCCCTGGTGGGTCAATGGCATCGTAGGTCTCGCCATCGTCGTCGGCTTATTGGTAACCATCCGTCGCCAGAGCATCACCGAAGGCACACGCTTCACCGGCACACCTCTCGGCAAGCAAGCTGTAGAGGGCCATACAAAAGCCATACTGCCAACATCAGTACGCCTGGCAAAATTCGAGAAGCTGAGCGCACCCGAACCCGTGATCGAGGAGAAACCAGAACAGCAGGATGCACAGGTTGCGAAGGCATAAATGATAAGGTCTTGTTAGCGATCTTTAACAACGCAATCTGACAACCCTGCATCTTCTGTCAAATGGCACTGTATGCCAACCCGTAGGGGCCCGATTTATCGCGCCCAATGGTGGGGCAACGTCGGCAACAGAAAATCGAAACCTCACCTACAACCATCTCAATAACAAAGGAAATAAACAAATGCCAGCTGAAGAATACATAAAGGTACTAGAACTAATCCTACAACTTACTCCCGAAGAACAGCTTCAGTTGGCGGAAGAACTCGAAAGAATTATTGAGCATCGAAATGCCGAAGAGCCACTGCATGACGTTATGGAATTTAAAGGTGTAGCGAAAGAGCTTTGGAAAGATGTTGATGTACAAAAGTACATCGATGAAGAAAGGAACTCTTGGGGTGGTATAGACGAGGTAAGAAAATTATGAGATGGGTAGCTTTTCTAAGCTAAATACAGCATATAGGAACGCGATTCGTGGTAATAAAGGTGACAAATATAGATCATTTTGTTATGATCTAGCATATATATGAACAGCGTAAACAGGGTATAATACTTCTAGGAGAAAAAATTATGGCAACTTCCCACTCCCACAGCGAAATGCTAAATCAGTTTCAACATTTCTCTTTTGATGAACAACATCGCTTGCTAAAGGAGATGGAAGCAATTCATCGTAAATCCAAAGCCAAACATCGTCACAGCCTTTTAGAACTAGAAGGATTGGGCAAAGAGATTTGGGAAGGGATTGATCCACAAAAATACATTGATGAGGAGCGGAAATCATGGGATGGGTAGAGGATTTGTATGGAAAAATAGTTGGCTTAGATACAACGCCTTTCATTTCCTTCATTGAGAAGCAGCCTGCTTATGTAGATATATTAAGACCTTTTTTTCAAGCGATACAGCAAAACGAAATTTTGGTAGTTACATCAACTGTGACATTACTGGAGGTTCTTGTGCATCCTATCAGACATGGAGATGTGAAGTTAGCACAAAGATACCGTGATATTTTGCTTGACTCACCGAATTTTACTACCGTGGACTTGAATCAGGATATCGCAGAAGAGGCTGCACGGCTTAGAGCATTCTATACAATTCGCACGCCGGACTCTATCCAAATGGCTACAGCAATTAAAATGAACGCTACATACTTCCTAACAAACGATTTACGTCTACCATCCCTACCACAACTTAAAGTCTTAACGCTCGACGAAATAAGAACAAGACCAGAATATTTAGAACCAGAAGATTTACAATAAAGGTATACTGACACTAGCAAAGGCAAGGAGCACACAATGTCTTTCGACATCATCAAGGGTATGGCGACAACCCTCAAAAATATAGGCAAGAAGCCGACCACCGTCTCGTATCCAGAGGAGGAGCGACAACTGCCGCCGCGTTTCCGTGGGCGACACGTCTTGCACCGTTACGACAACGAGCTTGAACGCTGCGTTGGCTGTTACCTCTGCGCGGGTGCCTGCCCCGCCGATGCCATCTATATCGAGGCGGAGGAGAACACCGAGGAGAACCGCGTCTCACCGGGCGAACGCTACGCCAGGGTCTTCGACGTGAACCTGCTGCGCTGCATCTTCTGTGGCTACTGTCAGGCCGCATGTCCTACAGGTGCGATCACGCTGGAAAACGACTACAAGCTCGCCGCGTACTATCCAGAGAACCTCGTGTTTCACAAGGAACAACTGCTCGAACCTAAAGGAGAATCCACTATCGGCTCTAACGAGGTATGGGTCGAGCCCGCACCACCACAGGCCGCGCAACCTGTGCCGCAAGTGAGCAATGTCTTCGATGGCTCCTCGACCAGTGCCGCCGCCGTCGGACTGGGCAACGTCCACATGGAGCGTCCCGTGCTGCTGAAGGATGAGGAGCAGGACGAGGACAGGAGGTACCTCTCTCATCTCGACCCTAAAAAAGAGGAACTATAAGCAATGACCGCTACAATTATCGCGTTTTATGTGCTGGCAGTTGCCAGCACAGCCTCCGCGCTTGGAGTAATCATCTTCAAGAATGCGGTGCATAGTGCTTTGAGCCTTATTTTGACACTGCTGTTCCTGGCGCTCTTTTATTTGCAACTGGGGGCAATGTTTATCGCCATTGTGCAAATCCTGATCTATGCTGGCGCAATTATGGTCCTCTTCCTCTTCGTGGTAACAATGCTTGCGACTGATGAACAGGACAACGACCAGCGTGACCGTATACCCTGGCAGCGTGCTATTGGCGGCATACTTGGTCTCGTGCTCGTAGGGACCCTGAGCTACCTCCTCTTCACAGGAACCGCCATTGACAGTAGCGTGAAGGCAAGCGGCAGCGAAAGTCTCTCGCGCATGGTGAACACGCACGGCAACATAGAAGCATTTGGGCTTGCCCTCTTTCACGGCTTCGCCTTCCCCTTTGAAGTGACAAGTCTCCTGATTATCGTCGCTATCTTAGGCGCGATGGTGTTTGGTCGCAGAGTGTAGGGGTCTAATTATGGTTATTTACAAATTAGGTTGGATACGCACGACGTGTAGGGGCCTAATTCATTACGCCCTAGTCCCGCTCGACATGTCGAACCAGGGCGTAATTCATTACGCCCCTACGGGGTACCTGGAAATTAGGAGTTAATATTCATGCCATTATCAGCATACTTAATAGTAAGCGCTATCCTGTTCACAATCGGCGTAACGGGCGTGCTTGTTCGGCGCAGCCCACTCGTTATATTTATGTCTATTGAATTGATGCTAAACGCCGTCAATCTCTCGTTTGTGGCCTTCTCTCATTTTCTCGACTCGGCGGATGGACAGATGTTCGTCTTTCTTGTTCTGACCGTTGCCGCAGCCGAGGTGGTGGTGGGTCTGGCTATTATCGTCTCCATCTTCCGCACGCGCCGCAATATTGATGTTGACGAGATGAACGTATTGCGAGGCTAATCTATGACTAATCTCAGTTTATTAGTGCTGCTCCTGCCCCTTCTAGGATTTATCATCCTGGGGTTGGCGGGTAGAACGCTGCCAAGAACGGTGATACTTGGTGTGGCGTGGGGAGCCTGTGGCCTGGCTTTTATATGTGCCACCATCAGCTTTCTCTCTATGCTCGGTACAACGCCTGCTTCGGCTCGTACCGTCGATCAAACGGTGTACACATGGGTTGCTTCTGGCTCGTTTCAACTCAACTTCGGCCTGCTCTTCGATCCGCTTTCAGCAACAATGCTCATGATTGTCACCGGAGTTGGTCTGCTGATCCATATCTATTCAGCCGGGTACATGGAAGACGACCCCGGCTTCTGGCGGTTCTTCGCCTACCTCAACTTCTTTATTTTCTCGATGGTCCTGCTCGTTCTTGCCGATAATTTCCTCTTCCTGCTCGTTGGCTGGGGACTGGTCGGCCTGGCATCGTTTCTGCTCATCGGCTTCTGGTATCAGCGTCGGTCTGCGGTTGCGGCGGCACAAAAGGCTCTGGTCATCAACATCATCGGTGACTTCGGCCTGATGATCGCTATCTTCCTCATTTTCAACAGCTTTGGCAGCCTGAACTATCAGGATGTTTTCAGTAGGGCCTCGACAGCGGGGAGCGCAACGACAACGGCTATTTGTCTGCTGCTCTTCGTCGCCTGTGTCGCCAAGTCTGCGCAGTTGCCGCTCTACATGTGGCTCCCCGATGCAATGGAGGGTCCAACCCCTGTCAGCGCACTGATCCACGCGGCAACGATGGTCACGGCTGGTGTCTACCTCGTCGCTCGTGCCAATCCGCTCTTTGAGCAGGCTCCCATCGCCTTGAACACCGTAGCGGGTATCGGTGGAGCAACCGCTATTTTCGCGGCAAGCATTGCCGTGTTCCAACTTGACATCAAACGCGTGCTGGCCTACTCGACGATTAGTCAGCTTGGCTACATGTTCCTGGGCGAAGGTGCCCATAACTATACCTCTGGCATCTTCCACCTGACCACGCATGCCTATTTCAAGGCCCTGCTCTTCCTGGGAGCGGGTGCCGTTATTCACTCACTCAATGGTGAGCAAGGTATGCGCAAGATGGGCGGCCTTCGCAGCAAACTTCCAATCACCTTCTGGACCTTCTTGATTGCGACGTTGGCAATCAGTGGCATACCTCCCTTTGCGGGCTTCTGGAGTAAAGACGAAATTCTTGGTTCGCTGCTAGCCCAGGCTAACGTGACGGGAAACTTCTGGTTCTATGTCCTGTGGGGCATTGGACTCCTGACAGTAGGTCTTACTGCCTTTTACATGTTCCGACTTCTCTTCGGCATCTTCTTCGGCACCTATCATGGCTCAGCTCAAGTCGCACGACAAGAAGACGATGAGGAAGATGAGACAGGTCATCACGCTGGCAGCGTTAGCTACTCCAATATCCATGAGCCTCCTCCAGTTATGACGATGCCTTTGATAGTATTAGCCGTACTCTCTGTGATCGGCGGCTTTGTCGGTTCGCTCACAATCTTCGGTGCTCCTGGCTGGCATCCTCTCGCTGGATTTCTCTCACCTGTATTTGCAGCGGTTCACGGACCAGAATCATCGCTGACAGTGGAATGGATCTCGACAGGCTTGAGCGTTGCTCTAGGTCTGCTTGGTATCTTTGCTGCGTACAGGCTGTACGGACGGGGCTTCTCATATAAAGAGAACAGGAGTCCACTCTATCAACTAGTTCTGCACAAATATTATGTCGACGAGGCTCTCACGACGCTGATCGTCAATCCAATACTCGCCTTCGGTCGTGCGGCAACACGCTTCCTGGAAGGGGATACACTCGACGGTGGAAGCCGTGGCGTAGCTTTCCTGCTGCGTGGTACCAGTTCTGGCCTACGCCGACTACAAACGGGTTACATGCGTAACTACGCCCTGGCAATTCTGCTCGGCGTCGTCGTGATTGTCGTGTACTATGCGGTGAGGGGGTAGCGCCATGTTTCCATTTCTATCAGTTATCACCTTCCTCCCTTTGTTGGGAGGAATTGCCCTTTTACTCTTTCCAAAAAATCAGGTAAGTGCAATACGCTGGACGGCGTTAAGCGTAGCTGTAGTAAACCTGCTGCTCGCCCTGCTGCTGCTGCTGTACTCGCAGTCGAACATTAGTGCAACGTTTAACGGCACCTTTCTATTTACCGAGAAACTGACATGGATTTCTGTGCTTGGCATCAACTATAGTCTCGGTGTCGATGGTATTAGCGTTCTGCTGGTCGTCCTTACTGCTCTTTTAACGCCTGTCTGCATTCTCTCCTCGTTCCCCATCGAGCGGAAGGTCAAGAACTACATGGCCTTCATGCTGTTGCTGGAGTGTGGCATCATCGGTGTCTTCCTGGCGACCAACCTCTTCCTGTTCTATATCTTCTGGGAATTGATGCTGATCCCCGCCTATTTCCTGGTGGGAAGCTGGGGTGGAGAGCGCCGCATCTATGCCGCCTTCAAATTTGTGCTGTATACCTCTGTCGGTAGCCTGCTCATGCTAGCTGGTGTGATCGCCATCGGTTACTATCACCAACAAGCGGCAGGCGGTGCCTACACGCTCGAACTGTCTTCATTGCTTACTACAAAGCTTGATAGCGGTGTGCAGTTCTGGCTTTTCCTGGCCTTCGCTGCGGCCTTTGCGGTCAAGGTTCCCTTTGTACCGTTTCATAGCTGGCTGCCCGATGCTTACAGCGAAGCACCTGCTCCCGTTACCGCTTTGCTCGCGGGTGCCATGTCAAAGACAGGAGCTTATGGTTTCCTACGCTTCTGCATCCCGCTCTTTCCGCAAGCCGCGCATACACTTGCACCACTTTTTAGTATACTGGCGGTCATTGCTATCCTGTATTGTGCGGTGCTGGCACTGGTACAAAACGATATGAAACGGCTGCTTGGATACTCTAGTATCAGTCACCTCGGCATTATTATGCTTGGTATGTTCGCTTTCAATACGCAAGGCGTCGAGGGGTCAGTACTGCAAATGGTCAATCATGGCATTACGACCGCCGCTCTCTTCCTCATCGTTGGTATAATAGAGCAGCGAACCGGGACACGCCGCATCAGCGACTTTGGTGGCATGGCGGTTCGTGTTCCTATACTGGCAACGGTGATGCTGATCGCCGCTCTCTCATCGCTTGGCTTGCCAGGACTCAACAGCTTCGCGGGCGAATTTCTCGCGTTACTAGGTGTCTTCCGTAGTAGTGTCGTCTTTGGAACTTTGGGAACAGCAGTTGTCGTACCCGCCGCGTGGTATCTCATCCGCTTCTTCCAGGGAGTGATGGAGGGATCACGCAACACGGAAGCCGCAGGGACGAGGCGCAGAACCTCTCTCGGCGATATCAATTTGCGTGAGTTCATATCGCTCGCTCCGCTGCTTGCTTTGATCTTTTACATCGGATTGCAGCCCTTGCCTTTTACTGCTATCCTTGAGCCATCGGTGATTAGTACGTTACAAAATCTTGGCAACGCGTTCGTAAGATAGAGGTCTACCATGACATTTACATATTCAGTTACCGCCGCCGATTGGGGGCGCATAGCACCAGAACTGGTCCTGGCGGGCATGACACTCATCATTATGCTCGTAGACCTCCTACTGCCGCAAACGGGACAGGGTACGAAGGACAAGAATAGCGGCCCTTCCAACTTCGCAGTCTTGCCGCTTGTAAGTATTCTCGGTATTTTAGGTGCATTCGCCGCAACCATAACGCTCTTTATAGTGGGGGATAACCAGCAGGCATTCAACAACATGATCGGCTCCGATCAGGGGTCACTCTATGGCTATCTCATCATCTTGAGTGCAAGCCTGCTTGGTATTCTGTTCTCCCCCGCCTATCTTAAGCGGTTGAACCTCGTTCACCAGGGCGAATATTACGCCCTGATGATGCTTGCCACTCTCGGCATGATGCTTCTCTCGGCTGCGACCAGCTTCTTGATCGTCTTCCTTGGCCTCGAAATGCTCTCGCTGGCCCTCTATATTCTATGCGGCTTCGTGGCCCGTCGTAAAAGTTCGCAAGAGGCGGGCATGAAATATTTTCTGCTCAGTTCCTTTGCTTCAGCCTTCCTACTTTACGGTATCGCTTTGATGTATGGTTCTACGGGAAGCACATCATTTGCAGGCATAAGGCGAGTCCTACCGGACCCAACTATTATTGGGCGTGCATCTCTTTCTATAGCATCTCATCCGATGCTCTTGATTGCAATGGCGCTACTTGCGGTTGGCTTTGCTTTCAAAGTCTCGGCAATTCCTTTTCAGGCGTGGACACCTGATGTTTATGAGGGAGCACCTGCCCCTGTAACGGCATTCATGTCCGTGGGCACGAAAGCTGCTGCGATCATCGCCTTTGCTCGTGTGTTCGGTGTTGTACTCCACGGTGTTTGGCTCGATTGGCTACCGATTGTTGAAGTGATTACCATCCTGACAATCGTCGGCGGCAATGTGCTGGCCCTCGTACAGACGAACGTTAAGCGGCTACTGGCATACTCTAGCATTGCCCATGCAGGCTACCTCTTGATCGGTATAGTCGCTGCATCTGCGATCTACAATCCTGGAACACCGCTGTCGCCGCCCGTCATCGGCCTTTCCGCTATTTTCTTCTACCTGCTCTGCTATACCTTCCTGAACATGGGTGCCTTCGGTATCACCTCCCTCCTGGAGCGGCCTGATAACTCAGGCAACGATGTGAAGGACCTGCGCGGCCTGTGGTATCGACGACCCGTAGTGGCCGGTTTATTAGCATTCTTCATGCTAGGATTAGCTGGCTTCCCACCGATGGCGGGTTTCGCGGGCAAATACTACCTGTTCTATGCCGCATTGAATAGTGGACATCCCGAACTACTCATTATTGGTGTCCTGGCTAGCGTCCTGGGCATGTACTACTACCTGCGTGTGATCGCTGTGATGTTCATGGAAGGCGATAGCCCACTAGCTCAAGTGCTAGGGCTGGGAACTGTTCCCGCTACACCCGCTACACCCGCTACACCTGCTACACCTTCCGTTCCCGCGACTCCACGTATTCCCGCTACACCCAGGATCGTTCCTGCGAAAGCTGGCAGGACAGGCAATACTGGTAGGCTAGCATCCGGTGGCACAGCAGTTGCGGTCAAGTCACCTGCATCGAGCCTGCCAAAGGCATCAACAGTAGTCGAGCAACCTGTCGAGCGAGAGCAGATGGGTAATCTCAACTGGATGACATGGACCGGTATCGGCCTTGCCACAGTAGGCACTCTTGCAATGGGAACCGTGCTTCCGTTCTGGTTGGTCAACCTGGCGCAACAGGCGGCCTCTATGATGACGCGATAAAGGAGACACACACCATGACCACACCACATACTGCCCCATACGGCTCCTGGAAGTCTCCCATCACGCCGAATCTCATCGTCTCCGAGTCGATCAAGCTTGGAATGATCGTGCTGGATGGACACGACACCTATTGGATTGAGGGCCGACCATCTGAGGGCGGACGTAACGTGATTGTGCGCCGCACACCTGATGGCGTGACAACCGACATGACTCCCCCTCCATTCAATGCGCGTACTCGCGTACACGAATACGGTGGAGGTGACTATGTTGCAAGCAATGGCACGATCTACTTCTCGAACTTCGCTGACCAGCGTGTCTATCGCATTAACCCAGGTTCCTCTCCCGAACCTATCATGCCAGAGGGAAGCATGCGCTATGCGGATTACATCGTAGATGAGCGTCGAAACCGTCTCGTCTGTGTGCGCGAGGATCATACCGACACCAGCCGTGAAGCAGTGAATACACTGGTGAGTATTGCGCTTGATGGTAGCGACAATATAAAGGTACTGGTGTCCGGCAACGATTTCTATGCGTCACCGCGTCTCAGCCCTGATGGCGCGAGCCTGGCATGGCTCGCCTGGAATCACCCCAACATGCCGTGGGACGGAACTGAATTGTGGGACGGTGAATTGATTGATGGTCGTCTCGCAACCTCCAGGCTCGTCGCTGGTGGTCCTCGCGAGTCCATCTTTCAGCCCGTATGGTCGCCTGATGGTATCTTACACTTTGTCTCGGACCGCAGCGGATGGTGGAATATCTATCGCGTACAGAATGGGAAACAGGAGCCGCTTTGCCCGAAGGATGCCGAATTTGGTGTACCGCAGTGGGTCTTTGGTATGTCTACCTATGGCTTCGCGTCGCCCGAGCGTATTATTTGCACCTATGATGAAGATGGAACTGGATACCTGGCAAGCCTTGATACAGCAACGGGAAAGCTTGAACCTTTTGAGACGCTTTATACTGCCATTGGGACAATACGAGTAGCTACTGACCGCGCTGTGTTTCTCGCTGCGGCACCAGATAAGCCAAGATCACTTGTACAACTCGACCTCAGCACATCTACTATCGAGGTGCTGCGCAGTTCTAGCAAGACGACACTAGATACCGCATACTTTTCGATGCCTGAGACCATTGAATTTCCGACAGAAAATGGAAAAACAGCTTTTGCTTTCTTCTATGCGCCGCGCAATCCCGACTACACCGCGCCTTCAGGTGAACTACCACCTCTACTTGTGATGAGTCATGGCGGGCCCACATCTGCCACATCCAGTGCCTTCAACCTCGAAATTCAGTTCTGGACGAGCCGAGGCTTCGCCGTCCTCGACGTAAATTATGGTGGTAGCACAGGCTACGGGCGAGCCTATCGTGAGCGGCTCAATGGGCAATGGGGCATCGTCGATGTCGATGATTGCATCAACGGCGCGAAATATCTTGTCGAGCGTAGTCTGGTGGACGGGAACAGGCTTGCGATCACTGGTGGCAGCGCGGGCGGTTATACAACGCTGTGCGCCCTCACCTTCCGTGACACCTTCAAGGCGGGTGCCAGCTACTACGGCATAGGTGATATCGAGGCTCTTCTAGCAGATGGACACAAGTTCGAGTCGCGCTACGACAGCACTCTCATCGGTCCCTATCCCGCGAGCCGCGAACTCTATCACCAGCGTTCACCCATCTACTACACCGACCAACTCTCAGCTCCCGTGATCTTCTTCCAGGGATCAGAGGACAAAGTCGTGACCCCCAACCAGGCCGAAAGCATGGTAGCGGCACTACGAGCCAAGAAAGTCCCTGTCGCCTACATCCTGTTCGAGGGCGAAGGCCACGGCTTCCGCCGCGCCGAAAACATCAAACGCTCCCTGGAAGCGGAGCTATACTTCTACTCACGAGTGTTCGGCTTCGAGCTAGCCGACAATGTTGAACCTGTAACGATAGAAAATATGTAACATTCACATACCCTAATGCTTATGGTATTATTGTAGGAATATAGCATCCTTCTATGGTATGAAAGCAGGGCTAATTATGGCGATAACACGCGACGAAAATAAGATTATGGGAGTCACCCCCGCAGACCATGTGCCAGGACCGAAACAGGGCGACTGGACCTACAATCACTATGCCGCTCTGCCAGAAGATGGGCAACGCTACGAAATTGTGGATGGAGTATTGTTTATGGCACCCTCTCCTGGTAAGTGGCATCAGAATGCTATTGGTGAGATATTCTCTTACTTGCGGACATACATAAAATTAACAGGTCTGGGGCAAGTATACATGGCACCTTTTGATGTTTTGTTAGCCCCAAATACGATAGTTCAGCCCGATGTCATGGTCGTGCTAAAGGCGAACCTTGATAAAATCAAAGATACACAGGTCGTCGGAGCACCGGATTTGGTCATTGAGGTCGCATCCCCAGGTACATCAACTTACGACCGCAGCAAAAAATACGCTGCCTATGCTCGTGCTGGTGTTTCAGAATACTGGATAGTAGACCCTATAGCACATACTATCGAGGTTCTATCTTTAGAAGGTTCTTCATATGATTTGATAGGCATCTTTCATGGAACAGAGACACTTACCTCAAAAGCAGTGCCAGAAATTGCTGCTGTACGCGGCGAGCAATTCTTTGCATAAGCTATGATATTTGTTAAACTTCATCTAAATCGGTAGAAGCATGGCGCACGATCCCAAACAAACCATCATAGACTTTCTAAGTACTCCTCTTGCAGAACCAAATAGTCCATTTGTTGTAGAGAGCGCTGCGAAGCCGAGGAAGGGCATACTGCGTACAAGCGGTGGATTAGGCGCGATTGCGTCAACAATTCATTTCCTCAAAGAGCGTACGCTTCCTCGCCATCAAGCGCATATCGTTGCCTTCGAGGATACAATGGGGCAAATATGGGAGTTTACCTGTTTCATTGTGCAAGAGAAGCAGGATGACTGGGTGTTCAAAGGCGGCGGCGGTGGCTCTGCTCAGCGTACTGATGGACATAGACAACCCAGGGCAAACCTTGCGGGTGGTTGGGGGGCTGAAGGTGGTTTCTACGCTGGCGGTCCCGTCAGCGATAATGGCCTCAATGTCGTGCGTGTAAACCTTGTCACCGGCAACGGACTGGTATTTGAAGACACCGTAGAAGATGGCCGCGTGCTGTTCGTGACCGACAAAAACGTACTTGGACCAGTACGCGCGCAACTATATAATAGCTCTGGTAAGTTGGTCAGTAGTCATACCACGTTTAATATCTGAGGCTTGTAGGGGCCTAATTCATTACGCCCTCGTTGCCGATCACAGACCAAACGAGGGCGTAATGAATTAGCCCCTACAGACCTTCTTACCCCGCTCCACACCGTCCATCTATCCTGCTCGACGATCTCTTGTCCCTCGTGCTGCTTTAATTCTTTTCTCATATCATCTACTAATTCGTGAAGTTCAGCATCCGTCAACTCGTGCAAGATCGAACGTCCTGTACGTGCTAACAGGTCCCCTGCCAATTCATCAACGCCTTTATATACCTGCCTTGTCTCCCACAATTTACGCTCCTCTACGCTCTGAAACCCAACTTGATGTAACATGGCTGTCACAACGGGACTTTCGTGCCTGCGTGCGATGTCTTTCTCGATGAGCTTGGGAAAGCGCGAGACGATGTAGCGCCGTACATGCGTCTCACTTCCTGGCAACAGGCAGTCTTCGGGTGCGCGGTTTTGCACGATTAGAACGCCGCCTGGTTTGAGCAGGCGCAATGCCTCCGCGAAACATGCTGCTAAATCTTCTTGCTTGAAATGGTGAATAAGTGCTCGCTCCAATACGACATCATATCGCTCGCTCTGTAACTCTGTATTCATAGCATCGCCAACGGCAAAAGATATGTTTTGTAAGCCTCGAAACTGCTCTTGCGCAGCCTGTACAGTCTCTTGTGAAAAATCAATGCCCGTGACATGCGCGGCTCCCATCTCCACAAGGGCAAGCGTGTAGATGCCACCACCGCAGCCCACATCTATAACCTCTTTGCCACGAACATCAACTATTTCTTGTATGAGCGATTTCCAGGTAGCGTCGGCCTCTCGCATCGCGTAAGAAAAACGGTTCTGTTTTGCGTGAAAGTCGATAGGCATGGTGATACCCTTCTCTTTTACCTTGCAATACTTTTTACTATATTCTATCATTGACGGGGTAGTGAAACCTGTGGAGGTGCAGCCAACGTTACAACTATAGCCGTTATATGGGCTGGCGAGAGTATGTAACACATAGCAGCAACTAGGAGCGTCTGTTACGTTCAAAAAAGAGAAGAGAGGTTCTTTAATATGAATCCAGATACACTATTACGTGAGCAATTGCGAACATTACTGCTCGGTGGCAATGCTCACATGACGTTCGATGAAGCGGTTGCAGACTTTCCCCGTGAACGTATGAACACGAAGCCTCCACATGTTACCTATACACCATGGCATCTACTTGAACACTTACGCATTGCTCAATGGGATATTCTTGAATTTATCAGAAATCCAAAGTATGTCTCACCCCCTTGGCCTGAAGGCTATTGGCCTGCACAAAACGCACAAGCCGATGAAGCAGCATGGGCAAAGACAATAGCATCCTTTCGAGCGGACCAGCGCGCATTGAGTGAAATAGTTACAGATTCCTCAATCAATTTGTCTACACCAATTCCACATGGAAACGGTCAAACTATTCTTCGAGAGATACTTGTTGTAGCTGATCATAATGCGTATCATATCGGTGAGTTTGCTGTTCTTCGACAGGTGATGCAGACCTGGGGAGACCATGAGCATTGATGACCCAGTTCGGAGCTTGATGAGACAACGAACACGAGGGAAAACGACAAATTGTGTATCTAGCTTCACCAGATACACAATTTGTCGTTTTCCCTCGTGTTTAGAATAGGTACTCAGAAGGGATACTACATCATGCCGCCCATTCCGCCCATGCCACCCATTCCCGCGGGCATTGCCGGAGCTGCATTGGCCTCTTCAGGAGAATCAGTGATGAGGGTGTCGGTGGTGAGAACCATTCCGGCAATGCTGGCTGCGTTCTGCAAGGCGGAACGTGTGACCTTTGCAGGATCAACGATACCGGCCTGGAACATGTCAACATAGTCACCCTTCAAAACGTCGAATCCTGTACCCTGTGAGCTGTTGCGAACCTGAGCAACAACTACTGCTCCGTCACGTCCAGCGTTCATGGCAATCTGGCGCAGTGGCTCCTCTAGCGCACGGCGCAGGATGTTGACACCCGTTGCCTCTTCGCCAGGAGCAACCTGAACCTTGTCAAGGGCTGGAATTGCTGCGACCAGTACAGCACCACCACCGGGGACGATGCCCTCTTCGATGGCGGCGCGAGTGGCAGAGAGGGCATCCTCTACACGATGCTTCTTCTCTTTCATCTCGACCTCGGTCGCTGCTCCAACCTTAATGACACCAACGCCACCTGCGAGCTTCGCCAGCCGCTCCTGGAGCTTCTCGCGGTCGTAGTCGCTGGTGGTCTCGTTAATCAGGGCGCGAATCTGGCGGACACGGCCCTGAATATCCTGCTCTGAGCCTGCGCCCTCAACAATGGTTGTGTTGTCCTTGTTGGCGCTGACAGTGCGGGCCTGACCAAGATCCTGTAGGGCTGCGTTCTCAAGCTTCAGACCCTTCTTCTCGGTGATGACGGTGGCTCCGGTCAGAACGGCGATATCTTCCAGCATGGCCTCGCGGCGATCACCAAAGCCAGGGGCCTTGACTGCGAGTACGTTGAAAGCTCCACGCAGCTTGTTGACCACGAGGGTCGCCAGTGCCTCACCATCTACGTCCTCGGCAATAATAACGAAGTTCTTGTTTCCGGCCTGAAGAACACGCTCAAGGATTGGCAGAATGTCCGCTACAGCGCTGATCTTCTTATCTGTGATAAGGATGTAGGGATTTGACAGTTCGGTTTCAGTGTTTTCCTGGTTTGTCGCCATGTAGGGCGAGATAAAACCACGATCAAACTGCATGCCCTCGGTGTACTCTTTCTCCATCTCGATGCCACGGCCCTCTTCGACCGTGATGACGCCGTCCTTGCCGACCTTCTCCATGACCTCGGCGATCAGGTCTCCGATTTCGGAGTCAGCGGCTGAGATAGAGGCAACCTGCGCGATCTGTTCACGGGTCTCAACTGGCTTGCTCATGGACTTGATCTCTTCCATGACAGCCTCGACACCTGCCTCAAGACCACGACGCAGAATCATCGGGTTTGCACCTGCTGCCAGGTTCCTCAAGCCCTCTGTGACGATGGCCTGGGCCAGAACCGTCGCGGTTGTGGTGCCGTCACCTGCAACGTCATTGGTCTTGGTTGCAACCTCTTTCAAAAGCTGTGCGCCCATGTTCTCAAATGGATCAGGCAGATCAATGTCGCGTGCGATGGTCACACCATCATTGGTAATTGTTGGCGCACCGAACTTCTTGTCCAGTACGACGTTTCGGCCTTTAGGACCAAGTGTGACCTTGACCGCCTCGGCCAGCGAGTCAATACCCTTCTTGAGAGAATGACGCGCCTCATCATTAAACTGTAATCGCTTTGCCACGATATATACTCCTAATATATGTTATCTGCTATCGGTATACGGGGCATAATTCGTTATGCCCCTACGGGTGAATGAATTGTTCTATGGCCCTGAGGCATAGCGTATGAGCCGCCGTGCCGCTGGGCGCAATCAATTGCGCCCCTACTCGATGATGCCCATAACGTCGCTCTCGCGGAGAATCAGATACTCTTCTCCGTCGATCTTGACCTCGGTGCCTGCGTATTTCGCGAAAAGAACCTTTTGTCCTGGCTGAACCTCAAGCGTACTACGCTTGCCATTGTCGAGAACCTTGCCGGGACCTGCTGCCAGTACCTCGCCCTCCTGGGGCTTCTCTTTGGCGGTATCCGGTAGGACGAGGCCGCTTTTGGTCGTGGCCTCACGCACAGTAGCCTTCACAATCAGGCGATCACCTAGTGGTCGGAGCTTCACGCTGCTCGCTGTTGACATACTTCAATCCTCCCTGTCTATCATGTATTTCAAGAAGGTAGACAGAACTTTTTGCAAATATTTAGCACTCTTCCGAAGAGAGTGCGAACCTGCTATATAATACAACATTACGTGTGCGTGTGCAAGGGGATTGAGCGGCAAGATTTCCGTTATTTTATTACATTTGATAGAAGAGAGAGACACGGTCCTTTGGAGCGTAGTATGCATAGGCACATAAGTATTTTCTTTAGAAGCTGATGAATAGGAGGTTTGTATTCCTTTCATTGGAATACATAAACGCTTCAGAAAAGAGTGGTGCTCTGGTGCGCTATCAACATATCCGTGATGGCCTATATGCTGTAATAGGGTTAGTCGTGCTGCTTTTTTCCTCATTGCTGACAGGTTGCAGTACCTCCGCTCCTCCCTCTTCCAATCACACATCATCTAGAGCAACTCAATCTGCACAATACTCTGGCCCAATCAACCATCCCGTTTCTACAACAGGTTGTGGGCGCGCTTTGTCGTTTGCGTCAGGCACCAGTACCACCGTGACCATTCCCTCAAATCCCGCAGTGTCTCGCGGGAGCCACACGCGTACATACATGGTGCATATGCCAGCTTCATATGATATGAGTCGTTCTTACGCTGTCGTACTCAGCTTTCATGGCTATGGTGGCAATGCTGCTGGCATGGACCATTCCAGTGGCTTCTCGCAACTCGCCGATCGGCAAGGCTTTATTGCGGTCTATCCACAGGGTTTGCTTGATGGAGATGGCGGCAAGCCGTTCTGGGCCAGTGTTGGCCCTATTGATGATGGCATCGACGATGCGCTTTTCGTGAGCGATGTGCTGAACGAACTCCAAAAGGATTTTTGCATTGATGCTCATCGTATCTATGCAACTGGTTTCTCAAATGGTGGAGGCATGACAGGTTTCCTCGCGTGTCGGCTTGCGGGACGCATCGCTGCATTTGCTCCTATCTCCGGCAACTTCTACGCCCTTCCTGGCGGCTGTCATCCAGGCCGACCTGTACCGATTCTCGATTTCCACGGCACTGCTGATGGTACATTGCCATACATGGGCATATCCGTCAGCAAGAATCCTGTCTGGCCCCTACCTCCGATTCCACAATGGCTTCAAGAATGGGCCACCCGCGACGGTTGTACTCACGGTCCTGCAATCTTCTTGCGCCAGTCTAATGTGACTGGTGAACAGTGGAGTGGTTGCCAGGAAAATGCAGCTGTCGTCCACTACCGTATCGAAGGTGGTGGGCATACAGGACCTCCATTTATAGATGGTCAGTCAAGTGCTGCAATAATGTGGCAATTTTTTAAGGCGCATCCATTATCAGAGGTATAGCAGCAGGGCGACCACAAGGGATCGCCCCTACTATACAGACCCACCTTCGGTGGTGAGCCCTGTGTTCACTGCCATTTAAGGCGTCATCTCAATCAGGCTATCCCCGCCGCTACCATGTTTACGGTTTCTATTTGACGATGATTGGGTTCACAGGAGCACCCGTCGCGTTTCTAAACTTGATGGGTGCGGCAGCGTAAAGGAACGTATACTGCTTGTCCTCGGCACATGACTGACCCAGTTCTTCCAGGTCGCAGATTTCGTTGAGCGTGACACCAAGATTGCGCATCAGGGCGGCGTGCAAAGGAAGTGCGATACCGGTCGCTTTGTTGGTCGTGGTCTCGTTGGCGATGGTATCGGTGCAGAGTGCCGGAATCTCCATGTCATGGAACCACTCGACCAACTCCTTGCTGTAGCTGATACCTGGCTCACTGAAGCCTTCGTAGAACTTGGCGGGACCATCTTTGAAGAAGCGGCTCAAGAAGCCAGTCCTGATGATGAGAATGTCATGCTTCTCGATGGGGGTGCCTTGCTTCTGCGCGGTTTCGATCAGTTCAGAGAGAGGAATCTCCTCGCCCTTGTCCAGTGCATCGACGCCACGAGCGCGTGCGACATCGACAAATATACCACGTCCGACGACACCTCGCTGAGCGATGGGGTAGACGCTGGCCTTTGCCATACCCCCAGTTGTAGTCATGGCATCGTAGCCATTCCAAATTTTGTCATCGTACCAGGTATGACCAAGCGCATCAAACTGTGTTGTGCCTTGAAGAAACATTGTGACGTAGTCGTCGGCGTACTCGATTCCTCCGGGGAAATTAGGACCTTTCCCAGCCGCGAAATGGCTCTTGTCGATCACCATCAAGCGCTGAGCACCTGTGCGTCCAGGCCAGACAGGATCGCCTCCAGGGTTGCCGATAGCCATGCCAATAGTGATGACTTTGCCCTGCTTGATGCTTTGCACGCCGCGCAGAACCTCCTGAGACGTTAAGAAATTGAGGGCACCTACCTCGTCATCGGGACCCCAGCGTCCCCAGTTCGTAGGTGCATCGGCGAGCAGATCATGGAGTGTCGTCTGTTTGGTGCTTGATTCATCGGCCATCGAAAAATTCTCCTTTTCCAACCAAAATACATATACGTACAGTAGGAACTTGCACAGTTGTCAGAAGAGAAGGACGAATTTGGAACGCACTACCAGAATACGCACTTACGCATACAAAGCTCGCATACGCTACAACTGTTTGATGCAGAGTATTTGAGCAACTCATGATATATATACCACAGGAAGGTAACCCTCGCCAAAATTGACACTAACAGAACCACATGATACATTACATGCAATGTAGCAATTATCTCCCGCTCGTGTTATATGTACACCGGACGACCCTTACATGGAGTCTGTCGTCCCTATAGATGATCGCCCAATGATGGGCAATCCCGGCTGGAGGCGAACCTTGAATATTTTGCGCGCTGCCGTTGGCGATAGCCTTACTCCGCTTGCCAAACCACCGATTGCGCAGGAACAACTGCGGCGCTATGCGAATGCGTCGGGCGACTACAACCCCATTCATCTTGACGAAGAGGCCGCGCATCGTGTTGGCTTGGACAGCGTCATCGCGCACGGGATGCTCAGTATGGCATTCCTCGGTCAATTCGTCACACAGCAACTCGCAGACATACCAGACGCGTACCTTGCGCACTATCAGGTGCGCTTCATCAGCATGGTGCGCCTCGGCGACTCGCTCACCTGTTATGGACACGTGAAAGAGCGCATCCCCTCTAGTGATGGACGAGAAACTATTAGCATTGAATGCTGGGCGCAAAACCAGAAAGGCGATAAAGTCACCACTGGTGAAGCTGCCGTATCCTTGCCGAACTTCTGAAGGGTACAGTCCAGGGCGACCACAAGGCATCGCCCTGCCTATCTGTACCCGAATAGTTGTGAGCAGTAGCGGATAGAGTAGGGACGATCCCTTGTGGTTGCCCTGGCTGTCTGGATAGAGTAGGGACGATCCCTTGTGGTTGCCCTGTCGCCCGATAGTAGTAGGAGACTCACCCATGATTGGAGAGCAGCACGCACGACAGCGTATGACGGACCAGGACTTGCGCGTTCTGTATGACCTCGCTATCTACAATTGTACCCGTTTTGGTCCCTACACTCAGCTCGTCTACGAGGATCAACACAACATCCGTGAGTATACCAACATCGAGGTGGCGAAGGAAGCGACACAGCTGGCGTCTGGTCTGCGTTCGCTAGGAATACAACAGGGTGACCGCGTCATCGTGATGCTGCCCAACCGTCCCGAAGTGGTGATCAGCTACCAGGCGATTGCACGTGCGGGGGCCATCATCATACCCGTGTTGCCGCTGCTCAAAGGGTCGGAGGTTCACTATATCGCCGAGAACTCCGGTGCGAAAGCGATCCTCACCAGCGCTTTACTTTTGCCCCTTTTGCAAGGAGTACTTGTCAATCTGCCAGAGATGCGCTATATCATTTCGACCGATATAGCAGAAGATGTACAAGCGCCTCCTCCAGATGCGCAATCGGATGGTGCTCCTCAATTGGTTCCCTTCACTAGTGTTGTGGCAAGGGGAGCAAGTAAGGCAAATCAGTATATGACCGATCTGGATAGCATTGCACTCTCATCCGACGATACTGCTGCTATCCTCTATACCTCCGGTACTACGGGCCGTCCTAAAGGGGTTATGCTGAGCCACCGCAACCTCGTTTCTAATGCGCTGAGTGGACGTGGAGCAGAATACGAGAAGCGCAATGAAGAGACGCAACTTGCTATTCTGCCATTAGCCCACGCTTACGGTATCATCTCCTCAAATGTTGCCTATTTAACAGGTGTGCGTCTGGTGATGCATCCACGCTTCGATACTAACGCAGTTCTCTCCGCTATTGAGCGCTATCACATCAGTGGGTTCGCGGGTGTCCCTGCAATGTTCGTTGCTTTGCTCTACACACCTGATGCCGACAAATATGACACAAGCAGCTTGCAGTTTTGTGTGAGCGGCTCAGCTCCACTACCAGTAAATGTCCTACAGGGTTTTGAGCAGAAATTTCACTGCAAGATACGTGAGGGGTACGGACTTTCCGAGGGCAGTGCCGCCCTTTCAGGACATGGAGCGGATATGCCGTTAAAGCCTGGTTCCGTTGGTGTGCCGATAGCGAACGTTGAGGTACGCATCGTCGATGAAAACGATAACCCTGTACCTACGGGCGAGGTGGGTGAGGTGATCGCACGTGGTCCTAACGTTATGAAGGGCTACTATAATATGCCTAAGGAGACCGAGGAGGCCCTGCGCAACGGCTGGTTGCACACAGGTGATATGGGTCGCTTTGATGAAGACGGATATTTGTACATCGTAGAACGGAAAAAGGATCTCATCATTCGTGGCGGCTTCAACGTGTATCCCCGCGACATAGAAGAGGTTCTCACAACGCATCCGGCGGTGATCGAGTCTGCGGTGGTCGGTGTCCCCTCCGAACGCATGGGCGAAGAGGTCAAAGCCTTTGTCATCACCCGTACTCCTGTGGATGTCGAAACTCTCATGACCTACTGTCGCGAGAGGCTGGCGAACTACAAGACACCAAGTCAGATCGAGTTTGTAAACATACTTCCCCGCAACGCTATTGGTAAAATAGACAAGAAGGAGCTAAGAAAGCGCCATGTCCATTGAGATGCCTATAGAAAACGCGTCATTGACGCAGCTACAGCAGACTCCCATTGACAACGTAATGAACATTATCGATGAGGGCCTTGTCCACCTGCCCTCGTATCGAGAGTTGTATTACCGTTGGGAGCGTCAGCAGTGGCAAGCGCAGGATATCAACTTCGCACCTGACCGTGAGCAATGGCAGGCGATGCCACGAGAAGAGCAGAACGCGCGTCTAGGTGGCCTCTCCGCCTTCTTCAAAGGCGAGGCGTGCGTCACCAATACGCTTGCCCCTTTCATTACAGCCATGCCCGACGACGAGATGCGCGTGTTTTTGACGACTCAACTGGTCGATGAGGCGCGCCACACAGTCTTCTTCTCGCGTTTCTTCAGCGATGCTCTCGGCATCGACTATGGACGCCTGGAAGAGACACTCGCCATCGTGAGCCAGAGCATGAATGACAAACTGCATTATATCCTGGTCGAGGCGCTAGACGATGTGTCTGATCGCATCCGTCAGGAGCCGAGCAAGTTGCCGCATCTGATCGAGGGTATTACGCTCTACCATGTCATCATCGAAGGCACAATGGCCTTGGCAGGTCAACGCAATATCCTGGAAGTCTTCCGACAGATGAACCTCTTCCCGGCCTTCCGTGGCGGCTTCACCGCCGTGGCGCGCGACGAGTCACGCCACGTCGTCTTCGGTGTCAAGTTCTTGCGTGACATGATCCAGCGTGACTCCGCCAACGCCAAAGTTGTACATGACACCGTTGCAAGGCTTGCTCCGATTGCGCTTGAAGCCATTTCGCCCCCTTCTGAGCAGGTACCACAAATTCTGGCAATGGGAGGTGATCCCTGGCAAGGACCACGCTATGCCCAGGAGTCGCTCAAAAAGAAACTGAAAGTGGTCGGCCTGAGCATGGAGGTACCGAGCGTACCAGCACTGCCAGCACAAGGATAATATAACACGGATGAGAGAATACCCAAACGGGCATTTGGGTATTCTCTCATCCGTGTTATATTATGAGTACGTCTAGAATGTGAAGGAGCTATCCTATGATATCAGCCGTTGTATTGCTCAACGTACAGCGTGGCGAGGTCAACCAGGCGGCGCAGCGCCTCTTAGAGATCGAAGGAGTTTCAGAGGTTTATTCCGTTACCGGTGACTACGACCTCGTCGCCCTTCTGCGTCTTCAACACTATGAAGACCTCGCCGATGTCGTCACCACTCACATGATAAAGATACCCGCTATCCTCAAGACCAATACCCTAATGGCCTTTCAATGTTATTCAAAGGCAGATTTGCAGCAGGCGTGGGATATTGGAGTGGAATAGCTGAATAGAGTATTATCCATTAACCATTGTCTTCTCTCAGCGCGGAAGGAAGGTTTCATTATGGGCTTGATACACGGTGGATGGCTCGTTGCCAGGCTGTTAAAACGCGAGGGGGTAGAGGTCGTCTTTACTCTGAGCGGTGGGCATATCGCGGGTATTTATGATGGGTGTTTACGTGAAGGTATTCGAGTCGTGGATACGCGGCACGAACAGGCTGCGGTCCATGCGGCAGAGGGATGGGCAAAAACAACGCGCAAACCAGGTGTTGCGCTGCTCACAGCTGGCCCTGGCGTTACCGATGGCGTGACAGGAGTCGCCAATGCCTATCTCGCGGGTAGCCCCATCCTCGTTATTGGTGGTGCCGCACCGCTAGGATTTTGGGATCGTGGCGCTCTACAAGAGATGGGGCAGATTGACCTGCTGCGCCCAATCACCAAGTGGGCGCGAACCGTACATGAGACATCGCGACTCGGAGAGTATGTAGCGATGGCTTTCCGTCAGATGTTGAGCGGCAAGCCCGGACCAACCTTTCTCGAAATGCCGATGGATGTGCTCAACAACTTCGCCGATACCGACACGCTCTTCGATCCAGGTGACCCCGTGAACTATCGCGCAGGAGGTCGCACTGCCCCTGATCCTGAGGCGATTGTACAGGCCGCAGCTATTCTCGAAAAGTCGCACCGTCCCGTGATTATGGCGGGAACTGCTGTCTGGTGGTGTGATGCCGCAGAACCCCTGAGACAACTCGCGGAGCGCATTCAGGCACCCGTTTTCCTCAATGGGGCCGGACGCGGTTGTCTACCGCCGTCACATCCTCTGTTCTTCACGGCCTCAAGGCGCAAAGCCCTGGAGGGTGCCGATACTATTCTGGCGGTCGGCACGCGTATGGACTTCCGCCTCAATCATGGTCAACCACCGCTCATTCCAGCCGAGGCCAAGCTATTGTGGTTCGATCTCGCAGGCGAGGATATTGGCGTCAACCGAGGAGCCGCAGTTGGTCTTGTTGGCGATGTGGGCTTAAGCATGCGTCAGTTAACCGAGGCTACTAGGCCACCCGACACTCACGAATGGTTAGAGCATATTCGTAGCGAGGAGCGGCGTGGACTAGAGCGGGATGTCGCAACGCTCGACTCGAATGCCGTTCCCATTCACCCAATGCGTTTCTGCCGCGAGATACGTGACTTCATCGACGAGGATACGACGGTCGTTGGAGATGGCGGCGATATTGTGAGCTACGGTGCAAAGGTCATCAACGTCGCCAAACCTGGCTACTGGCTCGATGCTGGTCCCATGGGCTGTCTCGGCACAGGAACTGGCTTCGCAATGGCGGCCCAACTCGCACGCCCTGGCAAGAAGGTTCTCATCTTGAATGGTGACGGTGCCTTCGGACTCAACGGTATGGAGTTCGAGAGCATGGTACGCCAGAAGCTACCTATCGTGTCGATCATCGGCAACGACGGCGCGTGGGGCCAGATCAAACATCCTCAAAAAGCGATTATTGGGCATGCAACGGCAGCGGAACTCTCGCCCGGAATACGCTACGACAAGATGGTCGAGGCCCTCGGCGGCTATGGTGAACTGGTTGAGCGACCAGAGGATATTCACCCCGCGCTTGAGAGAGCGTTTGCATCTGGTCTACCCGCATGCGTCAATGTGCTGATTGATCCTGATAAGCCATATGGAAGATCGACAAACGTAGCAGTGTAGTGAAGCAGAAGAAGACGCACAATCGTCTTGAGGCGACCTGTCGCCTCAAGACGATTGTGCGTCTTCTCCTGCTTTCAGATGCTACAATGTCTCTGGTAGACATTTAGAACATAGCATCGGAAGGACTGATTTCATTCATGACACAACTTTACTTAATTCGGCATGGAGAGGCGACCACACAAATGGGAGTGTCTCTGCATGACTATGGCTTAACACCTATCGGAGTTCGACAGGCTGAGCGATTACGGAATCGTTTGGCGGCAACAGGCGAGATTGTCCCCGACGTATTTATTGCCAGTACGCTTCCTCGCGCTCGTCAGACAGCAGAAATCATCGCTCCCGCAATTAAGACACCCATCATCTTTGATGATGAGGTGCAAGAACTTCACCCAGGCGAGGCTGAAAACATGACTGTCGCCGAGTTTCGTGAGAAGTTTGGTGGTTACAACATGGACAAGGACCCATTTCATCCTGCATCACCAGGAGGAGAGACCTGGGGACAGTTCGTGCTGCGCGCGGGAACGGCGCTTCATCGCATCACCACAGAATACGAGGGCAAAACTATTTTGATTGTCTGTCACGGAGGAATCATTGATGTGTCTTTCATCTATTTCTTTGGCTTGGAGACGTTGACGCTGCCGCAGACGCGTTTCGATACCCGCAATACCTCAATCAACTACTGGCGTAAAGGAACTCTTGAGGGCAACACTTCATCGACGCGCTGGCGGCTCGTGCGCTATAACGACGACATGCATGTACGCGGCCTCGAAGAGTCTGTAGATATCCCCTGGGAAGAGCTACCCGTACCGCCATACAAGAAGTGGGCGGACGCGGAACGGCAACCTGCGCAGGTACCATCGGAACAATAATATGAGTATGTGCCTTTGAAGTGAGAAAGGAGTTGTATATGGTAGACAAACCAGAAGCAGCAACCAGGATGAGAGGGCTGAAGGTCATCGGTGCTGGCTTCGGACGAACAGGGACGATGTCGCTGAAGGCAGCCCTTGAAGAACTCGGCTTCGGCCCTTGTTACCATATGACCGAGCTGTTTGACAGACCTGAAGACATCACACGGTGGGAGGCTGCTGCCCAGGGAGAGACTATTGACTGGCACAATCTTTTTGCGGGGTATCAAGCGACCGTTGACTGGCCTGGATGTAGCTTCTACGAAGAACTCATGAACGCCTATCCCGACGCCAAGGTGCTGCTGACCATACGCGACCCGGAGAGTTGGTACGAGAGTGTGAATAGCACCATCTATGCAATTTCTCGCAGAGCCTCTCGCATTCCCTTTGCATCCCTGTTCTTCTTACTGCTGGGGGCGAAGGCCCCCGGTAGGTTCCGTGTTGGACATATGACCAAAACCCTCATCTGGGAAGGCACGTTCGGCGGCTCCTTTGAGGACAGGCAGCATGCCATTACTGTCTTCAACCAGCATATTGAACACGTCAAGAAGCACGTCCCGTCCGACAGGCTTCTGGTCTATGAAGTGAAAGAGGGTTGGGAACCGCTGTGTCGCTTTCTTGGGGTCGAGATACCCCCGGACAAACCATTCCCACGCCTCAACGAACGATCTGATTTTGTTGGTAACAGATTTTGGCAGCAGGATCTAAGACGGCTGGTTCGCGTCCCGATCGCAGCGGGGGCCGTACTGGTTATCCTGCTGGTCCTGCGGCGTCTGTTGAAGCAAAAAGTATCGTAGTAAGAGCCGAGCTAAATATGGATGTGGGACATGGGCGACCATGTCCGTACCATATTATCACTCGCGGACGCGATGTATTGACCGTCGGGCGACCATGCGACGGTACGTACCCACTCACTATGCTCTGTATAAACCACCATTTGCTCTCCCTTGAAAGCATTCCACACTTGCACGGTGGTATCGTCGCTTCCAGACACAATTTGCATGCTGTCGGGTGACCAGGACAACGCCTTTACCGCACGCTTATGACCACGATAAATGCAAATAGCTTCTGCGTTGCTGCTGTTCCACACCTGCACCGTCTCATTTTGCCCGCCTGAAGCTATATATTGACCATCGGGCGAATACATGACAACGTATACCGGACCATCATGTCCACGATACGTTAGAATGTTACTTCCGCTCATAGCATCCCATATTTTGACCGTACCATCAAAGCTGCTGGATGCGACTTGTGACCCTTTAGGAGACCAGGAGACGGTAAAAACTCTATACTGGTCTTTATGGGTATGCACAAGTTTTCCTGTAAAGGCATCCCATACCTGTATGGTGCTATCACCATAGTCGCCACCAGAGGCGATGAAGCGACCATCGGGTGACCACGCTGTGCTGCGTACAAAGCGTATATGTCCATCGTAGATCACGAGGTTTTTGCCTGTAGCTGCATTCCATATGTGGACCTTGCCACCTGTATCTCCTGATGCGAGGTATTTTCCATCAGGCGACCATGCGACGGATAGTACGTAATCGCTGTGATCGTGATAGATATGGCTAGATGTGTTTGTGAAGGGACTCCATACCTGTACTGTCCTGTCACGCCCAGCGGAGGCGATAGTGCGGCTGTCGGGCGACCATGCAACGGCGAAGACGTTATCGGTATGGCCCTTATAGATCATGGCTAGTGTTCTCGCGGTCCCTCGGTCACGAGGTTGATCGCGTGTGGAAGAACGGGGAGCACGTATTCCAGGCATTCTTTGACAGCTTTGGGGCTACCAGGGAGGTTAATAATCAGAGTGCGGCCACACACGCCCGCGACTCCACGCGAGAGCATCGCGGTACGTGTGTATTGCAGGCTAATGGCGCGTAGTGCCTCGGCGATACCGGGGGCGTCGCGTTCTATGACCATCTTTGTGGCCTCTGGCGTCACGTCACGCGGCGCAAGCCCAGTCCCGCCAGTGGTGAGAATGAGGTTGAGATGCTTATCGTCGCACCACTCGCGCAGCATGGCCGTAATCTGATCGGTCTCATCGGGAATGATGGCATTCGCACTTATAGCGGCATCCGGCAATTGTGCAACCATCGCGCGGATGTTTTCGCCGCTGGCATCCTGTCGCTCGCCTTTTGATGCGCCGTCGCTGATTGTTAATACTCCGATGGTAATCATGATTGTTGTCCTAATGCTATGGGTGGGGTACGGGCGCGATAAATCGGGCCGCTACGCCATAAATGGCAGGGTACGGGCGCGATAAATCGCTTTTAGCTTCGTGGTGCCAGTTCGCGCATGAGTGCACCGATCTGGCGACGGGAGCCGAAGACCCAGACGGTGTACTCGTCGGGCAGGTCCTCTACCTCGACGGTGCATGCCATCTCACTGGCAAGTTTGCGAGCGATATCAAGGAACTGTCCTCGCTCAGCCTCGTCACGGCTCTGCGTACTGAGGGCCAATCGTCCTAAACGCTCTTCAGAACTTAAGACTGCGTTAATCACCTCATTCAGTTGTTCATAGCCGAAGATGGCCTGTAACGGGGGCAACTCTTGTGGCTTTATAGCGGGAAGAGCTTTCTTGCCACCTCTCGTCTCGTCTCGCTCCTGCTGTCCCTCCGCCATGTCAACATAGACGGAGCGCAACTTCTCTAGCACAAGCATGCGAGCCTCTTCAGGAGCATCCGAGCGCGGATGCACATAGGCCAGCAGGTTGTGCTCTGGATCAGAGTAGATAAAGGGACTGGAAACAGCGGCACGACGCCCACAATTGGGGCAGGTCGAAACATTTAGTGAGCCGGACAGGATGACATATCGCAATTGCGGGTCTTGCCCAACATTGACATATTCATGTATCGAACCGGTAAACACCTCTCCACAAGGACAGGTAAACGTGTGTGTTGTCGAACGAGACATAATACTTTTTTCTTTTGATGCTTTCTAGGAAAAACTTATGGTGAGTACCATAAGCCAAGTATAACACATAATGATGAAAGGTGAGATTGCTTGGAGCAGCCAGGCAATCTCACTTATCTTCTCCTGCTCTTGCTCTGCGATTTCGTAGAATACGAGAAATTGCCCCCCTGCTTCCTGATAAAGGCTTCAAAGTGGGCGTAGAACTCACTGCGGTCCTGCATCGTAATCACCGATACAGCATCGGCTGTTTCTATCGCGTAAGGATAGCCGTTGCCAGCGATGACCTCGGCACGCACCGCATCCAGGACTGGCTCAAGTACGCCCTCGTCGAGCATCCAACGTGGGAACTCCAGGCGTGAGGGAGGTTGTTTGGAGGTTGTTTGCAGGTAGCAGAAGGCAACGCTATCGCGATACTCACCATAGCTTTGCAGGATATCGCCGCGTGCACAAATCATTGCTGGTGTGCGATCTCCCCATTGTAAACGCCCTTGCCAAAGCAGAGCATCATGAATCTTCTTGGTGTCGCGCAGCACAGGTTGGCTCTTCGTGTCATCCAGGCGGCGCAGCATCGTAATCATATCGCGTGCATAGCTAGTATCAATGTAGCCAATCAATGGGACGCGCAATCGCTCTGAGGTTTCTAGCAACGAGACCGCCGCCCCGATGTACTGCTCACGGTAGGGACTGGGCATGTTCAGAGCAAACGAGACCACAAGCGACCCATCAAAGAAAACGACGGGGCTATGCGCTGAATCGCCCGCCCGCCGCGCATGAGCGCATTGCTCCATCTGACTGCACAACGTCTCGACCTCTAACAGGTGGCGACGCAGCGTAACCATCATATCAGAGTAGGGATAGCCATCTGGTTCACTCTTCTCGTTTTTGGACTCCTCCGCAATCTCATCGGGCGAGAGAACCTCCATACGCACATCTTTCGTATAGGGGTGTCCCTGCATGTGGGCATTGACGAAGAAGCCAACCTGTATCAGTGCGACGGGGATAGAGGCATCGCGCCACGGCATCAACTGGCTTCCATCGACGGCAACAGTCGTGATACCCTCGATACACTCGGCCCATTGCCGCGCCTGCTCATGATTGGCAAACTCGCGCCCAAAGGGGAACACGGGACCATGATAGCGGCGCTGGGCAGCGTTAACAAGCCAGCGATCAAACTCGATACTGGGACGGGCCCCCGCTGCTTGCATCCCTTCCGGCGGGAGCGCGTACTCCAGTTGGGCGCTTGAGGAATAGTCCAAATAGAGCGTCTCAAGAGCATGCTGATACATCTTGAGTTGTTCGCTAAAAGAGCCATCATAGAGCGCGAACTGATTGCGTTTGGCGTTAAGAGCGGCTTGCAGTTTCCCTTTATGAAGCATAACTATGTACCTGTTCTCTTCGTATCTCTTCCTCATCCAACATCCGCGTTTCCCCATTCTCTTTAGACAGGCGCACGAGGCTATCTAGCCCTTGCTCGAAGGTATCATCGTGGCTGATGACGATGAGTTGATCGAAGCCGCGCACACGGCGTATCTGCTCCGCGAGATTCATACGGCGTAGCTCGTCCATGTTCTGCGTCGGCTCATCAAAAAAGGCGATGTTGAGCGTTGAGAGCTTCTTGAGCAGTGCTAACCGAATTGAGAGGGCTGCACTCATCTGCTCACCGCCGCTCAACTGGGCAAAGGTGCGGTTCACGCCCTGGCGGCGCAGGATGATCTCGTAATCGTTCTGCCAGAAGAGTTGGGCGCTGCGGTCGCCCATGATCTCACCAAAGACGCGGTTCGCCTCGGCTGAAATATCGCCTAGCATCGCCTTCAAGACGTGCGGAGCTGCCTCCTTGATATAGCCTCGGAACTGTAACATCATCGCGTGCAGGTCTTCAAGCGTCTGCTGCTCCTTTTGCGCCTCCTCCAACTCAACGAGGAGAGCCTCTGCCTGGGTAATCTGATCTTCTAACTTGTTTATCTTTTCCTGATTATGCAGTATCTCTGTTGACAATGCACTTAACGAGTCACGCAGCCGAGTGATCTCTCCACCTACTGCTGTCAGTTCCTCCTGGTTAAACGCTGCTTTCGCCTCGTTATAGGATTGCTCGGCAGCTTGTAGCTTTTGTGCTGCCTGCTCCATCGTGTTCAATTGCTGCTGATAGCTGCGCTCCCGTTCTGGCAGCAGTCGCGCTGTTTCCTCATTTTTGAGGTAGTTCTGGTATCCTTCATAGCTACTCAGGCGTATCGCTTCTTGCTGGTTAATGTCGTCGTCAAGTGCTGCAAAGATGGAGAGCTGTTCAGCGAGTACCTGTAGCTGCTGTTGCGTCTCTTGCCAGCGTTGCTGCTCCCCTTGTAGCTGCTGCTCAAAGTAGCCTGCCTTCTCGACAACAGCCTGCTGCGCCCTGCTTTGAGAGCGGGGATCATTCAAGGCTGCGATATCTGCCTCCACCTGTTTCAGAAGTGCTTCGCTTCCCTTGAGGCCCGCAATCTCCTGGCGCAGGTCATCCAGGTCGGCCTCTCCCTTCTGAATTTGTTCCTCAAATTGCTTGACCTGTTTGTATAGTCCAGGAAGTTCGCGCACCTTGAGATCAGCATCCTTGCTTTCAGCATATGCTTTTTTCGCCTCGCCAATTTGTTGTTCAACCAGCTTGAGATCATCGAGGTCCTGAGCGAGGCTGGCTGTGTCTCGCTCTAGTTTCGTGATATCAATCGCAATGCGCTGCAACTGCTCTGCCTGGCTATCGCGCCTATCGGTCCACTGCCCCAGCTTACTTAGCCATTCAACGTACTTCTCAATCTGTTGTTCGCGTTTTATGACTGCTTCCTGTTCTTGCTGCACAACGGCAAGGCGCGCATGCTCTTCCGTCAACAGGCCATCGAAGTAGGACTCAAGGCTGACAATGCCGCGTCCCTTGATGTTGAGACAGGTTTCGTGTAACAATGGGCATTGTCCACCAGCGGATTGCGCCCGCGATTTCGCGTAACCTTCAATATTGCCTTCGAGCCGATTCTGTTGCGCGATCAGAGTAGTGCGTTTTGCCTCAAGAGTCGGCTTCTCTTCCGCTTCCTGACGATGCTCTTCGATGGTTGAAATATTGCCCTCTGCCTTGCGCAGTTTCTCGGCGGTTGAGTCCCGTTCTATCTGCTTATTGCGTAACTCGTCGCGCTTCTCTTGTAGCTTCTGCTGTTTGCCGCGTCGCTCACTCTCTCGCATCTCCAACTGGTGCAAGGTCTCGTTCCACTCATGGAAGCGTCCAGCAGCCGCTTCTAATGGTTCGATAGTGAGAATGCTTTGTTGTAGAGCCTCATGTTTCTGTGTATATCCAGCAAGTGCGTCTTTGAGACGCTTACCCTCACCCATAATCGCATTGTGGCGGGACACCTTATCTTTGAGGTCGTCGCGTCTCTGCTCTAGCTCAACCTGTTGCTCAACGAGCGGAGCTAACGCCTCGATCTGCTGCTGTGCGGCGGCGACTTCCTCCAAGCGTTTCTGCAGGTTGCGCTGATTAGTTTCGACCATAACGCGTGTCGTATTCAACTCTCCCTGCTGGACACGTAGTTTGTTGCGCTGCTGCTCGTCTTTGCGTAACCGTGTCAAAGTCTTCTCGGCCTGTTGATAGCGTTGAGAGTCGGCCCGACTCGCTTCCACAATCTCTTGAGCGGTACGCGCGGCATGTAGCAACTGCTCATCACGAGTAAGCAGGTTTTGCGCATTTGTGTATGTTGCCTGGCTGGTCTCGTAACGCTGTTGCAACACCTCTAGTTGACGCTTTTGCTCGTTTAGAATAGTGAGACGCTCTACGTTCAAGGAGAGTTGCTGGGACCATTCTAAATTCTGCTGTTTCTGCTGCTCGTCGCGTTGACGTGCTTCGGCGAGCGTGATACGCCAGCCTTCTAATTCGCGTGTCTCATACTCTAGCCGTCCGATCTTGCTCCGCTGTTCTGCCGCCTGCTCTTTGTAGTGGTGCTGTGCCTCTAATAAATAATCTGCCGCGGTTTTGTAGTCTTCGATCTGAAGCAGGGCATCGAAGGTCTGTTTACGCTTACTGGCTGTTTCCAGGAAAATAGCGGTGAAGGTTCCCTGTGGAACGCCCAGCGCATCTTTGAACAGCGAGTCGAGGGGGCGTTCGCGGTCGATGCCAAACAGGTCATGCAGTCGGTCCTGCATATCAGCCCCCTGCTCAAGCCGCACATCCGCCTCCGCGTCGGTCATAAACCAGCGCGCACCGGAGCCGCAGCGCCGCTCAACGATGTAGGGTCGATCATCGCCGCCGATCAGATGGACGATCACGCGCCCGTACTTCTCGCCCTCGCGCACAAACTGATCCTGTTTATAGGGAAGATGGTTGAAGAGAGCATAGCCAATTGCCTCCACGAGGGTAGTTTTACCGGCACCATTGGCCCCACTGATCGCGGTCGTGCCCCGTCGAAAATCGACGACAACATGTTTATAACTCTTAATATTCTCCAACTCAACGCGTGTAATGAGCATGGGTCAGCCTTCCCAACATACGTGCGGCAATAGAAGGTTGCCGCGAAAAATAAATACTCTCCCAATTTGCTATTCTACCTGTAGGTGTCAAAGGTGGAAACGCTCAGGCTGATTATAGCATGATTGAGGTGAAAGGCAATGATAGTGACAGAAAAGGCCAGGATAATTCACTCAAAAAGCTCCCAGCACTTCCGATACTAAGCAGACTTCCCGCACTATAAAGGCTCAAGCCGCTTAGTACGCTTCCAATATTGTAGATGCTTGCGTAGGAGGCCGTAGACCATGGCAACAATTTGGCTAGCAACTACAGGGCGACCACAAGGGAGCGCCCCTACTATACACGATTTGATCACCGCTGGGTGACGCAGTATAGTAGGGGCGCTCCCTTGTGATCGCTGTATTGTGGGACTTGTGGTCGTCCCTAATTCTCCTAATTTAGAAACCGAAGAAGTACGCGGCCCACTTGCCAGCGTCTCCCGACTTGGGACCGACGAAGGCACCTGTGTAGCCCTTGAGGGTGGCCTGCTGAACAGGAGAACCTTGACCGACGATCTCGACCTTGCTGCTGATATGGAAAACCACTGTGATGACGCCCTTGGCATCAAACTTAGCGCTTACAGGAATGATAGCACCGGCTGCTGTGTTGAATGTTCCCTTGTGGGTTTTGTCATCCACTACGATTGCGCCAGAGTAAGTTGTGCCTGCATCAGAACCTTTGACGGTCGCGCCAACAAAGGCGAGAGCTAATGAATCCTTTGGTCGGGCAACTGGCAGTGCGCTCCAGGTACCAGTGTCGATCTTTTTGTCTTTGTAGAAGACCTGGAAGCGACCAACAAAGCCGCCAGTCTTTTCAAGGTCGCCCTCACCCTTGATGATTGGCGCGCCTTTAGTGTAGTCGAACGTGATGTTGATGTTCTTGCCTACAATTCTGCCCCTAGTAGGAATCTGCACTCCACCCGGCAGATGCAGGCTGCCATTGAAGTAACCATTGCTCTGGACAACCTCGGTGAGGCCACCCGTGATGACTGCTCCCTTGGCCTTACCTGTCGTTACAAGGCCAGTGAAAGCAAGGTTGACCGGTGTTGTTTTGCCACCAGAAGCATGCACTGCACTTCGTGTCTGGACAAAAAATAGGGTAGAGAACACAGAGAGTGCCAGGAAACCAACGGCTGCTACAAGCACCAAAATTGTCTTCTTCGACATAAAGAGATTTTCTCCTTTTACATAGATAATGCATAACTTAACATTATTGAAAGAGATGTGCGATGAAGCAACATCCAGATGCCTTTTCTTCTGAACCCACCTTTCTTGACGAGTATCCTGATATTGAGTAACAGTTGATAATATTTGTAATGTTGCCAAAATAACATAGTATAAATTGACGTATGATGATATATCTATGGAAACTTATATGGTAAAGTACAATTTGTTGATCCTTTTTTGCTTCACCTGACTTGGTCTGTTAGCTGAGATGATGCTTTGAGTCATCGTCTCGTTCCTCCACAGGCTTGTTCTCTAGCATGGCAGTCTGTGGATGCGCTGAGGCAGATGGAGTAGAGGCGCACCGTTCTGGGTTCTTCTCCTGTCACGAGAAGGTCTGCTCCAGCGTGCTCCAAGAGGAGGATGAGCGTATGATAGGATCAGAGAGCGAAAGGAGAATCATATGCGCACGTATGTTGCCTTAAGCGCGATTGTAGCGGCAGGAACTGCCCTCGTGGGCTGGCAGAGGAGGAAAGCCAGCGTGGACAAGCGTCGGTTGGGCCATATGAGCCAGACCGAGGCGTCCTATCGGAACGCACGCACCCGAATCCTCATTCTGGGTGCAGGATTTGGTGGGCTGGCTACCGCGCTGAAACTGGATCAGCAGTTCAAACCCACGGACGAGAGCAGTGTCCTGCTCGTGGACCGCGACAACGGGATGCTCTTCACTCCGCTGCTGTGGACCGTGGCGAATGGACGTGTGAGCCTGAACAACGTAGTCATCCCCATCCGCAGCTTCCAGAAGGGCAGGCGGTTCCACGTCCTGCAAGCTGAGGTGGAGAGCATCGACCTTGACCGCAAGGAGGTGCGTACCTCCGCCGACTCGCGCCCATACGACATCCTTGTGATCGCCTTGGGCAGCCACACGTCCGTGCCGGACCTCCCTGGCCTGCGCGAGCACGCGCTCCCATTTCACAGGCCAGCCGATGCCCAGGAGTTGCGCAACCACCTGATCGACGCCATCGAGGCAGCGCACCATGCCGACAGCCCGATGGAGCGGCAAGAGTGGCTGACGTTCGTCGTCGGGGGCGCGGGTGACACAGGAATCGAATTGGCGGCGATTATCCACGACTACATCACCAAAGGACTCTTCGGCGAGTATCCGTGGCTGGCCGATGTCCCCATTCGAGTGATCGTCGTCGGGCGGGCGGAACGGGTCCTGCCCATGAGCGCCCCCCGCACGTCACAGCAGGTCCGCCGGGCACTTGAGCAGGAGGGCATCGAGGTGCTGACAGGAGCCTCCATCAAGGGGGTCACGGAGACGGCGGTAGAGACGAGTTCAGGGGCTATTCCAGCGCGAACGCTCTTCTGGGCCGCGGGCATCACGGCACCCGATGTGGTCCGCCAGTTGCCGGTGCAACATGCGCCTAATGGTGCGGCCATTGTCGATGACCACCTGCGCATCCCAGGGCATCCAGAGGTGTACGTGCTTGGGGACTCTGCCTGGGCGTATGACCCGGTAACGAGCACTCCCGTGCCAGCCACGGGGCAAGCAGCACGTCAGCAGGGGTTGTACATAGGCAAGGCCATCGCAACGGAGTGTGCAGGGAGATCCGCGAAGCCCTATCGGTACATGATGCTAGGCCACCTGGCGCTGCTGGGCAGCCACACGGGCGTGGCGCAGGTGGGTCCGATCACGTTCACAGGGCTCCCAGCGTGGGTCTTCTGGCATTTGGTGTACCTGCTGCGCAATCCCTCCTGGATTAAGCGGATACGGTTAGTGGTCGACTGGCTACTCTCCGGCCTCCTGGGTCGTGAGACCGGGCAGTTACGCCTGGGTGCTGAACAACCGCAGAGGAGGAGGGTCCTGGAGCCCAAGACATGATTGGCCTGTCCGGGCTGAAAGGTGCATTCACTATAGTTGCTCTGGCATCTCGACGCACACCCATGACTCTGGTATAATGTGACCAACAGAGTTTAGAACACTAGTTTCATTTGGGAGTGAGCCATGAACGACCGCCTCCTTTCGCCACAGATGAGCGAAGAGGAACAGATCATAGAAGGTAGTTTGCGCCCTCATCGCCTGGCGGAATATATTGGGCAGGAGAAGATTAAGGAGAACCTGAGTATATTGTTGGAGGCCGCGCGTCGCCGTAAAGAGTCAGTCGATCATGTTCTGCTTTATGGTCCGCCTGGACTTGGGAAGACGACTCTCTGTAACATTATCGCGGCTGAGATGGGCGTGAGCATGATGACGACCTCTGGCCCTGCGATTGAGCACGCTGGCGACCTGGCTTCCATCCTGACAGCCTTGCAGCCCGGTGAAGTCCTCTTCATCGACGAGATACATCGTCTCACACGTGTAGTTGAGGAACGGCTCTACTCCGCGATGGAAGACTTCGCGCTCGACGTGATGATTGGGAAGGGACCGGGTGCTAAGGCACTGCGTCTTCCGTTGTCGCCCTTCACTGTAGTCGGTGCCACCACGCGCGTCGGCGCGTTGACGGCTCCACTGCGTGACCGCTTCGGGGCTATCTATCGCATGGAATACTACAACGCTGCCGCCCTCGAAGAAATCCTGGCGCGTTCAGCTCGCATCCTGAAGGTGCCAGCCGAGAAGGATGGCATAGAAGAGATCGCAGGTCGCGCACGAGGAACGCCACGTATCGTCAATCGTCTACTCAAGCGCGTGCGTGACTATGCGCAGGTCAAGGCCAACGGCGTCATCACCAAAAACGTATCAAAGGCGGCGCTCGATGCTATGGAGGTCGATGAGATTGGTCTCGACCAGACTGACCGCAATATGCTGCTCACCATCATTCAAAAGTTCAATGGCGGTCCCGTTGGACTCGATACTCTAGCTGCGAGCATCAGCGAAGACACGATCACGATTGAAGACGTATACGAGCCTTATCTGTTACAGCTTGGCTTCATCGCACGTACGCCGCGTGGACGCATCGCCATGCGTGCCGCATATCAGCATCTTGGCTTAACGCCTCCAAATGCAGAGAGTGGAACGGGACTGTGGGCGACGCCTTGAGAATGAGCGATTTCAACTATGACCTTCCGTCAGAATTGATAGCACAGACGCCAATTGAGCCTCGGGACGCCTCTCGTTTGCTCGTCGTCAATCGTGCTTCGGGCAGCTTGATGCACCGACACTTCCGAGACTTGGGTGAACATTTGCGCCCCGGTGATCTGCTCATCGCCAATCAGAGCCGCGTCATTCCAGCGCGCCTCCTGGGCCATCGGGCCGAGATGGGTGGGGCCGTTGAGGTCCTGCTGCTGGCGGAACGCCCCGATCTCGGACAGGATTACTGGGAGACGCTGGTACGTCCTGGTCGTCGCCTGCACACAGGTTCATATATCATCTTCGATGGCGGTGTGGGCAAAAATGCATGGTTGCAAGCGGAGGTGATGTCTCGTACCGATGCGGGTGGACGCATCGTGCGCTTATCTGTTGTCGGGCAGGAACGCGCGGGCACAGACCCCTATGGCGTTCATAACATGGTGAACGTGCGGCAAATGATTCAAGAACTGGGCAAAATGCCGCTTCCGCCCTATATTCATGAAACTCTGACCGATCCCGAACGCTATCAGACGGTCTATGCACGCATCAATGGCTCGGCGGCGGCTCCAACTGCGGGCCTTCATTTCACTCCTCATCTATTAGAACAATTGCGGCAGCGCGGGGTACGCGTCGGCTTTGTCACGCTCCATGTTGGCCTGGACACCTTTCGTCCGGTCGAAGTTGAGGACTTCTCCGAGCACAAGATACACAGCGAAGAGATTGAGCTGGACGAGGAAACAGTCGCCCTCATTAACGAGACGCACGCGAGTAGGAGTCGCGTGATTGCCGTAGGTACTACATCGGTACGTGTATTAGAGGGTGTGGCGAGTATTCATGCTGGACACGTAGAGCCATACAAAGGCAGTACACGCCTGTTTATCACCCCTGGCTATCGCTTCCAGGTCGTAGATGCCATGATAACGAACTTCCACCTGCCGCGCTCAACCCTGCTCCTGCTCGTCAGTGCCTTCATGGGCAAGGACCTGATGGAGAAAGCTTATCAAGAGGCCATTCGAGAACGTTACAGGTTCTTCAGCTTTGGCGATGCGATGCTAATTCTGTAACAAAAAGATGGTGAGAAGTCAGGGCACCCGCGAGGGGATGCCCCTCCTAGACGATGCTGTCACGCCGAACCGTCATATGGGAGGGGCATCCCCTCGCGGGTGCCTTTGTTAGCACTGTTGCGGGTCGAATATCGCCGAAGAACTCCCCCTGTGCCTTCAATTTTCCCTTTACAATACTTTCGACTCGTCCTTCCAGTTCCACCACTTGAGCTTCTCAGGCTCGTGTTGTTCGTGAGAGGCATAGTAGACTGCGCAGCGGAAGACGTAGAGCATGCAGCGATCAACATGAGTGCCCTGTATCTCACATTGTTTGAGGTACAGGGCTTCAGGGTCCTGATCTTTCAGGTCTTGCACCGAGCGGAAACCTTGATTCCACAGGTCGTCGGCAATACTCCTGCCGACACCTGGAATTTGACGAAACGCTTTTAACGTCGCTTCTTTTGTAGTTTCTGCCATACTATACCGTCCCTCGTTGCTTATCCAACACTTCATCTACAAAAGCAACCACATACAGATGAGGCTCCACACTGGCAATCTTTTCGGCTTGCCTCATGTGTGCCTGTGCTTCTGGATTCCTTAACCTCACCTTTTAGCCGTTCGCTTCCAATAAGCTTTTGAGTGTATTGAAGCGTGTTATCACGTCTTTCGTTATACTTCGTTTGATAAACGGCTGTATGAGCTTAAAAAAGCCTTGGCCCTTTAGCTCAATGCTGTAGAAGAGCCTGGTATGATCGTCAATAGGCTCGACTCTATAGACAGTTTTGAACGATGGAGGTGGATTCTCTGGTGTGCTCCTGCTCACCATCTTTTGATTCATCTCGTATTCAACAACCTCCCCTATGGTTTCTACAGGCCGACCGAAAAACTTGCGAATCTGAGTTACTTTTGTGCCGATGCCAACAGGACCTGCTGGCGTGTGTCTCGATTCGAGAAGGCCAGTTTGCCAGCGTGGTTCGTTCTCGAAGTCAGTTAGAGCTGCGAAGACCTTCGCGACAGGCTGGTTAATCACCAGAGTGTGTTCCACCTTCACCCTTTTGATCTCCTTTTGGTTTCTGTCAGGTCGGTTCCTTCCTTCCTTCATATCAGTAGTATAACCTGGACGAGTGACAACAGTATGTCAGTAGGGGCGCGATTGATCGCGCCCCTACTGACATACGAACCAGTATGGGATTATTTCCAAATGCGGGCGCGATCAATCGCGCCCGCGTTGCCATACGAACCAGTATGGGATTATTTCCAAATGCGGGCGCGATCAATCGCGCCCGCGTTGCCATACGAACCAGCATGGGATTATTTCCAAATGCGGGCGCGATCAATCGCGCCCCTACGGGAAGCGGTAATTCCGCAACACTCCTTCAGCCTCCTCCGCCAGTCGTTTTTGCAGTGACTGTGGTTCTAGCACTTGTGCATTCCGTCCCCAACTGAGCAGCCACTGGATGACCTCGCTCTCATGTCGCACCTGAAGCGTTACTAGCAGCCCATCGGCAGTCTCTTCCTCGTTTGTGACATAGTAGGAGCGTGCCTCGCGCACCCAGCGTGCAATTTCTTCATCAAACAATACCCGTATCGTTATACGTCTCTGGTCACTCCGATTATCATCTTGCATGACAAAGTTGGCGGGTCGGTTGAATGTCTTTGGTAGTAGTTCAAGATTGTCCATGCGGTCGAGGCGAAAGGTGCGGATGTCGTGTCTGGTGTGACAATAGGCCGTGAGGTGCCAGTTGCTGAGCGTATGAACGAGGCCATAGGGGTCGGCTTCGCGTGTCGTCTGCGTGCTCTGCCCGTCTTTGCTGTGTCGCGTGGAATAGTGGAAGCGCACAGTTGTTCGCTCGATGATTGCACGTCGCAATTGTTGCAGCTTATCAGATGCCGATATGCTTTGCTCTGCCGAGATGAAACGGATACTATTCTGAAGGTAGGCCACCTCGTTGCGCAGTTTCTCTGGCAACACTCCTGCTATTTTACGACCCGCTGCCTGTGCCGCTCCACGATATTGCGCATCGAAGTTTTGCTCCATAAACTCGCTGCCGAGGAGGAGCATCGTTGCCTCATCGGCCGTGAAACTTAGAGGCGGCAGGAAATAGCCCTCCATCAACGAGTACCCCCGACCCGGAATAGAGATCAGGGGGACACCGGCTTCACAAAGGGCTTCGATGTCACGATAGATCGTGCGTTTGCTCGTCTCGAAGGTCCTCGCAAGGTCCTCGGCGCGTTGTCTACCCTTACCCTGCAGTTCCAGAACGATAGCCAGTAGGCGGTCTGTTTTGTTCATACCTCATTTTACACTATTGATGACCATAGAATAAATACAGGCCCATTCCATATTATATTGCTGTTGCAATGTAATATGGAATGGGCCTGTATTTATTTGAAACTTAGGCTTTCTTTTTACCGCCCCCTCCTCTTACAAGCGAAGCAAAGACGCCGATTACAGCGATGACGGCACAGGTGAGCAGGGCACCACGAAAACCGTTGACGAACGTCTGTTGAAGTGCGCTTATATTTCCTTTGTGCTGCTGAAGGGCGAGTCCAGCGGCAGAGCCACCCAGGTTTGCAAAGATGGCACCAGCAAGGGCAACACTAAGGCTCTGTCCCATGACGCGCCCCGTTGCGAGAAAGCCAGAAGCAACGCCTCGCTGTTGTGGAGAAACAGACCCAAGTAGTGCGCTATTGTTTGGTGACTGAAAGAGGGCTTGCCCAAAACCAGTGACGACCAGTCTCCAGACGATGTCAAAGATTGAACTCTGGGCATTGAGTTGACTAAGGAGGATAAGACCAATACAAGCTATCGCCAACCCACCTGCCGCCAGCCAGCGAGTGCTGCCAAAACGGTCGGCGAGCGAACCACTGAAAGGGGCGACAATAGCAATGATTATCGGAAGCGGTGTTAAAAGAAGTCCTACCAACTGAGTGGGGAAGCCACGCAACTGCTCCAGATAGAAAGGCATAATAAAGCTCACGGCAAAGAGCGCGAGGAAGTTCAGGACGAGACTCAGGTTTGCCGAGAGGAAGACGCGATTGCGGAACAACCTGAGATCAATGATGGGATCTGAAATACGCTTCTCCACGAATGGAATAGCCACCAGGGCAGCAGCCCCTACTACGAGTCCACTGATGAGCAGTGGTGAGGTCCAGCCCAACTCCTGACCAAACGAGAGTCCTGCCGTAACAAGGGCGAGCCCCACTGCTAGCAATATGGCCCCCACCGGGTCAAACTTTCCAGGGGTGCGGTGAAGCTTTTCTGTCAGAACACGCAAGGTAGCAATGATGCCGATAATACCAATGGGGACGTTCACGTAAAAAATCCAACGCCATGAAAAATATGCTGTGATAAAACCGCCAAGTGGTGGACCAACACTCACACCAAGCGCCACGATGACAGCGTTCAGGCCGAGCGCACGACCTCGTTCATGTGCTGGAAATGCGCTGGTGAGCATCGCGGGACTGGAGGCGAAGAGCAGCGCTCCACCGAGACCCTGTAATGCGCGTGCGGCAATCAAAAACCCCAACGAGGTGGCGGCACCACATAAGGCCGAGCCGCCTGTGAAGATGAAGAGTCCGACTGCCCATACCGCCTTACGCCCAAACATATCCGCCAGGCGTCCGGCTGTGAGCAGCACCGCCGCAGTCATGACGAGATAGGAGATGAGAACCCACTCTACGGAGCCGCTGAGCGGTACTCCGAACTCGCGGGCAATGGTGGGCAGACTGATATTGACGATAGAGGAGTCGAGCGTTGACATGAAGACGCCAATGGCAACGATAGCAAATACCGCCCATTTTCCCGCGTGCTCTCCACCATCATTCTGTCTATTTCCACCAGAGCCCGGCTGCTCATTTTTGTTTTTCCCGCCTTGACGTGCAGCAGTCCGCGCCTCTACATCTTTTGGTTGAATTTCTTGCTGTGCCATGTTGCTGTCCAAATTCTTAAGTAACGCGATGTGCAAGTTTTTTTGAAATCACGCTCAAAGTAGCCTTGATGAACGCGAAATCTTATCAAAAACTCGCTAGATTTATGCTCAAGCAGAAAACTTGCACATCGCGTTAAGTAAATATGTTTGAAGGTACTTAATAGTTTTCACGTATCATAAGCTTATGTAGTTGCGCAGCGTAACCTCGATTTCTCGTGTTTTTATGGTGACGCCCAAATATCGAATAGTGGCTAGCGAGTCTTGGGATAGCCCATCAATGGTGTACGAAGAAATAGAGAGTCAGGACGATGCCAGTGATGATTACAAAGAGACGTACCCACTTTGGCGCAATTTGCCGTGCAAAGTAAGCTCCACCATAGCCGCCGACAATAGCACCGACAACCATCAAGAGCGCCTGGGGCCAGAGCACCGCACCTGCAATGATAAATGTGATAACGGCAACACCATTGATGCAGATTGTAAGCAGTGTCTTCACGCTGTTCATCTCGTGGATGTTGTCCATCCCCATAAACGCCAGTGTTGCCAGCATAAGAATGCCGATGCCGCCGCCGAAATAGCCACCATAGATCGAGATGACGAACTGTGCAAAGGCAATCGGGATGAGTTTTGACCGTGAGGAGTCGGTCTTCTCCTGAGCGCGTGTACGTAGGCGTGCGGTAACATACGGGCTTAAGGCAAATAGCAGCGTTGCCGCCAGGAGCAGGTAAGGAATCAATGTTGTGAATATTGTTGATGGTGTCTTCAGCAAGAGGATGGCACCGAGTATACCACCGATAAGACTGGTGCCAATGAGCAGAAAGAGGAGCCTGCGATTTTGTCGCGCCAGTTCGCGTCGGTATGCTCCTGCACTGGCAACCGAACCCGGCCAGAGAGCTACTGTACTCGTCGCATTCGCAATAACGGAATTCACGTTTGTAAATACCAGGGCTGGAAACGTGAAGAAACTGCCACCGCCCGCGACAGCATTAAGCGTGCCGCCGAGTATGGCTGCGAAAAAGAGCAGCAGTGCTTGTAGAAGAGTCATGGACAGTCCTTTAGCTGGTTCACAATGTCTTGTAGACTTGAGTATATCACGTGAGCATCATCATATGAATCCCCTACATCTCCTTCGGCAAATAGCGTTCCGTGTGGCCCAATGGTGTGAACAAGAAGGCGAGAGCAATCAAGAAGACTAGCGTACCAACCACTGCATAAACAAGACCTACGTTTTTCGTGCGTTCGATTGCTGTCCCTCCGAGTAAGGCTCCTATTGAGGCGGTTGACCACGTGAGAACCCGAGTGAAAATAATGACACGTCCTAGTAAGTCGTTTGGAACGATAGTTTGGGACAGGCTATATGCATTTATATTGAATAGGATATTGACTCCTCCACGTAGTCCCAGGAACAGAAGTGCTACCCAATACCAATGTGTCAAGGCTGGAGCCGCGCAGAATAGTCCTTCCAGCACAAGTGAGCCTAGTATGACGCTGCTGAAGGACAGGCGCTTACGCAGCCTGCCCGCTAACAGAGAAAAAACAATTGCGCCGACACTTCCGCTTGAGAAAAGCAGACCTACTTGAGTATCACTTGCGTGAAGCCACTGCTTGGCAAACACCACCGTTTGGGTGATTACCGTTATTTCAACGAAGTTTATGAGAAGCAGCAACAACGTGAGCCAGCGTAACACTGGATTTCCCAGCATGTAACTTAACCCTCCACGTATGTCTTGATAGATGCCATTCGTTGCCTTCTTATCACTATCAGCATTGAAGCTTGTTCTTACTATCACTAATGAACATGCCGAGATAAGAAATGAGAGAGCGTCAACCAGAAGAAGTGTAGATAGAGGCATTATCGCCACCAACAAACCCGCCAGCAGTGGACCCATGACGCGTGTTGTTGCATAACTTGCTTGAACACGCCCATTTGCTGTCACTAAATTGTCCTGATTAACGAGACTAGGAATCGCCGCGAAATTGGCGGCCTCGAAGCAAATGGTGAGCGCCGCGCTTATAAATGTTATCACGTATATCCACCAGACTGAGAGGAATCCCAAAGCGGCCAAAAGAGGAATAGAGGCAATAACTAGCGCACGAGCAAGGTCGGTAAAGACCATCACTTGTTTGCGATCCACTCGATCAACCCATGCGCCAATAACTAATCCAAAGAGGAAATAGGGGAGAATACCAGCAGTCACATTGAATGCTAAGTTGAGTGCAGAGCCAGTCAGCTTGAAAACTAGAAGCGGCAAAGCGAAGCTTGTGAAAGAACTACCAAGGCTGGATATGCTTTGACCTATCCAAAACTTCCAAAAGTCGCGACTGCCTTGATGGGCTGGTGTGACTACATGTGTTGGGTTAGACGACATTCAGTGTTCCCTTTCAAGCAGATTGACAGAACTTACGTCTTTCCCCAAATGTACCATGCTATCAGCATTTATTATGCTAAAAAGAAATGCTGATAGCATATGTTTTTATGTGGCTATGCTATCAGCATCAGTTCCCCTTCGTTTTCCTGAGATGTTACTCCTATGCCTCGCCGTACACCACTTTCCCGCCTAAGATCGTCGCCTGTATACTATTCTCGGACATCTTGTCCTGCGGCACAGTCAGAATATCTTCGCGTAGTACGATGGCGTCTCCTAATTTTCCTACTGTCAATGACCCCTTACGCTGTTCTTCAGCACCAGCATAGGCCGCGCCAAGAGTGTATCCCCAGAGGGCGTCTGCTACAGGTAAGGCTTGATCGGGGAGCCAGGGAGGACGCTTTGTGGCGGGATCGCGTCGAACCGTCGCTGCATAGAGAATGCGTAGCGGGTCGAATATCTCGACAGGCGCGTCGGACCCCATTGCCAGGGGGATGCCCATGTCGTGCATCGTGCGGTAGGCGTAGGCGCGGCGAGAACGTTTGCCCCAGTAACGTTCTGCTATGTCGCGGTCGGCTACTGCGTGAAAAGGCTGTATCGAGGCGATGACACCGAGGCGACGCATACGTTCCAGGTCGTTGGGCGTAATCAATTGTACATGTTCCAGGCGATAGCGCAGGCCCGAGGCGCTATCCTCAGGCGTGCCCTGCTCCGCCATGAGCATTTGGGCACGTTCGATGGCGTCGAGAGCGACCTTCGCTGCACGATCACCAATGGCGTGGATAGCGATAGTCAGGCCCATCTCGGTGGCATCGTTCACATTATCCATCATTTCCTGTTCAGGAATGGTAAGGATGCCATAGTTGCCAGGGCTGCCCTCGAAGCTTTCAAGCATGGCAGCGGTCTGTGAGCCAAGAGTGCCGTCAGCAAATATTTTGATACCCCCAACGCGCAGCAGGTCGTTATCATCGTTGTTGATGCCCTGAGTGCGGAGCCGCGGCAGCATCTGTCTCGGTAAAATCATCTGCACGCGAACGCCCAGCTTCCCTTCGTCGCGTAATTGTTGAAAGAGATTGAGTGATGTTTCGCCCTCGATATCGTGAATGGTGGTAATACCGCTGCGTTGTAATTCTGAGAGTGTACGCTGTATCAACAGGCGATTCATCTGTGGGTCGGACTTCTCGATTTTCCGATAGACAAGGGTCATTGCATCCTCTTCTTGCAGAATGCCTGTAGGTTCGCCGGAGCCATTCCGTAAAATTGCGCCAGTTGCAGGATTTGGGGTCTCTGCCGTGATGTTTGCGCGTTGCAGTGCAAGTGAGTTGACCCATAACACGTGCCCATCCTTACTTGACAGCGCCACGGGATGCTCTGGTGCGGCTGCATCAAGTGATGCTTTTGTAGGAAAGCGTTCGCCAGGCCAGAGGTTCTTGTCCCACTGTCCGCCCTGTATCCAACGTCCCCTTGGAGTTTGTGCGGCACGTTCGCGCACACGTGCCGCAACCTCATCTTCACTAGTGCTACCTGCTGCATTTACATGATGCGAACGATACGCTGCGTCAAGCAGGTGTATGTGCGCGTCGATAAAACCTGGAAGCACAGTTTTTCCTTTCAGGTCTATCAACTGCGTATGCTGGCCCCCGACACGGCGTACCTCATCGTTAGTGCCAACTGCTAGAATACGCCCGCTTGTGTCGTCTATAGCCATCGCCTGTGCGCGAGGGTGCGTGCTATCCATTGTATAGATAGTGCCGTTCAGGTACAGTACAGTACTCATACATTGATTATCCCTTCATAAATTGGGTGATTGCTTGAGCGAGAATCTGTGGACGCTGCAACTGAATATCATGCGTTGTGTGAGGCATCCATAAGACCGAGCAATTTTGAATGATGCCAGCGACTTGTGCCGCCATGTATCCTTTCGCGGCGGCGAACTCGTCGGTATGCTCAAGTCGCTCTGGCGGCTCCTTGCCTGGCTGCGGCTCTTCTGCCGCTGGAACGAGTAATACAGGACAGGTCAGCTTACTATAATATGACAAGGCACGGTCATCCCACAGTGATTCGCGTATCTGGCGTTGACTTTGTGGACTCAGCCGCTCCTCTATACGACCATTGGGAAGTTCTTGTATGGAACTGAGAAGAATCGATTCTATCTCTGGCGACCAGAAAACGGCCATCTCCTGTCGCATTGCAGCGATAAAGGCGGCACGCGAGATGTAGAGGTCCTTGGGTTCCATCTCGCGGATGAAGCGTTCACGAGTCATGCCGGGCCAGTGTCTCGGCTCGACATGGGGACAGTCCACGAGGATGAGGTGGCTGATGAGTGCCGGGTGTCGTGCTGTGAGCACAAGGGCAACGCGGGCTCCCCAGCCATGCCCAACGAGTGCTACCTGACCGAGACCAAGTGCCGCCATACCACGTACCACGTCTTCCGCGACTGTCACGAGATCGTAGTTGTTCTCTGGCTTATCGCTCTGTCCATGTCCACGCTGGTCGAAGCCGATAACAAGATGCTGACCGCACAGGTTCCGCGCCACCAGTTGCCATGTATCAGCCGTGGCACCAAGCCCATGCAGCATCACAATGGGTATTTCATCGCTCGCTTGAGGTCCTGATGCACCCTCGCGTATGCGTTCGGGATCCCATTCAAGGTAGTGTAAATGTATGCCATCAACATCAACAAAGGAGCTACGTGGCTCGATCATTTCCATACCTTTCTTGTCATATAGGTAAAGAGCGAACTCGTGTTTTTTTCTACCATCTTGAGATTAAGAAGACGCTTACTACGATGAATATGCCTCCTACAATAGTCATGAGCGTGAGCTGGTCGTGAAGGAGGACGACTGCTAGCAGCGTACCGAGCAGTGGTTGTATGAAAAGGGTTGATGCTGCTGCAGAGCCATCTACCTTTGCTAAGCCCTGAAACCAGGCAAGGTATCCGATCACTGTAACCATGAGTGCCATCCAACCGATGCTGAGCCAGGCACTCACGCTGAGCGGATGCCATCCGTATGTGAGAATTTCCCAACCTCCGACAGGAAGCCAGAACATGGTACTTCCAACAATAGCTGCGGAAATGATGAGGAGCGGTGAATGCTTCACCAGCAACGCTTTTCCTCGTACGGTGTAAAATGCTTCAAAGACTAACCCCAGGATAACCAGCAGATCACCTAATACACGCCATACGCCTCCACCAGAAGGAATATTTGGAATGAAACTACGTTCAACGATAAGATACACACCCATCAGCCCGAGCAGCATCAGAAGAGTCCTCATAAGCTGAAAGCGCTCGCGTAGCAATAGCCAGGAGAGCACTGCTGTGAAGAGTGTCTCGCTGCTAATCAACAACGCGACATCCGAGGCGGTCGTTAAAGCCAGGCCCCCGTACTCAAGCAACTTGTTAATAACGAAGCCCGCAGCCGCGAGCAGAAGCAGTTGAGGAAGGTCTTTGCGCGTCAAATGGATATCTTTGCGTTTCAGAATAAGCAAGGGAAGGAGTAGTAAGGCAGCAATGCACATTCTGAGCGCGTTCATCATGTTGACAGAAGCATTCTGCAGAACAAGCTTGGCTGCAACGTAACTGGTAGCCCACAGCACGTTTGCCAGAATAAGTAGCAGCCAGGAAAATGTATGACGAGTTAGCACTGGAGTCGTGCTACTCGACGAGGTAGACAATACAATGCTCCTTACACATAGGGATACTGTGTATCGTACCCGTAGAGGCTTCTCTTATCAAGCATATAGGGCAAGAGGGGTGATTGTCAAATCGGTAGTGTTGACAGCGCGACATTTCTCTCGTACACTTCATTATATACTACATCAATGGAAGATAATATAGGGGTATTATGTACTGTCCCATTTAGCAATGATTTCAATATTGGTCTTATAGTGAGACAGATGGGCGCTATATATCGTGCCTCCTGTAGAAAGAGTATCGCGTCATTGAGGGGTAAGGGGGATACCACCGATGAACACTATTCGTTGCCCGAACTGCAATGAAGCATTGCCTGAATTTGCTAACTACTGTGCGCATTGTGGTGAGTCAATGACTTCGCCAGGGCATACGTCTGCGCGTTTTCTAATGCAGCAGGCTTCAAAAGAAGAATCTATTTCGGAAGTTGTTCCATCCGTCACCCCCGACCGACCTATCTCGTCTAATCAGGCAACTCAGGTCAGTGCTAGTGATCGACCTACAGCACTGAAAGGACCATATTTCTACCCGTTGAGTGGTAGCCAGAGTGGAACACTATTGTCTCCCTCAACGAGTCGGCCAGCAACGGTTGATTCGTCCAGGCGTCCGCGTACCAGGAGCACGAGTTCACTCTCGCCCTCGTCATCCGCACGTTCGTTACAACAGCTAGGAAAACTTCCTCCATCACGAGACTTCTTCGATGATGAGTCGAAGGACGAACCTGCACGACCTATGACGTGGCATAAAGAGCTAGATGCGCCTTCACCGCGAGCTGAGGTCGCGCTTCCACCTCGACCCTCTGAACCTGCCCCAATTCTTCTGACGCCCCGAGCCGCCCAAAGGGGAGCACGTCGTCGCGTCCCTCCCGCCTTTTTCTTTTGGATGAGCCTGGTCGTACTAAGTGTCCTTCTTCTCAGTGGCATCTTTGGCGTTGCCACCACAATAGGGAAAAACCTTTTCAATCAATCTGCTTCTGGCGCAAACATGCCAATGCTTCAAGCTTCCTCTGATAGTATTGCCATTGGAGCTACGCTGACATTACGCGGTACGCATTTTAGTCAACGTGGACATGTTGGGCTGACTCGCGATGCGACTATTCCTATCGTTGATACAGGTGGAGCGACAATAATTCAGGCTGACGACAAAGGCGATTTCACCGATACAGTTACAGTGGATACTGACTGGCAGGCCGGAGCGCATACGCTCAATGCGGAAGATGCGATCAGGCATAAGACCGCTCGCTTTTCCTTGCTCGTCACGGGGCAAAGCGCCTCGCTGCGGCCCTCACATCTCAATCTCTCCGTCGGTTCGCTGGACTTTGGCTCGGGCGATCCAGCCACCAATAGCATAAAGACCATCTCACTTACCAACACTGGTGGAGGACAGATATCCTGGCAAGGAAACTCCAACCAGTCGTGGCTTATGCTCAGTCCTCCTCAAGGTACCTTTGTCAACGGTGAGAAGGCACAGGTGACGATTGCTGTTGAACGCGCAAATATGAAGCCAGGACCGTATAGTGCCCAGATCGTCTTTTCATCGAATGCGGGTGATGGCAAGCTGCCCGTCACAATGCAGGTTGTTCCTCTAGTGCCAGGGCAAGACGCTGTGCTAGAGGTGACCCCACCGCTTCTCTCTTTCACTGGTACTGATGGCGGTGCATCTCCACCAGCACAAAATATTACCGTGAGCAACCCCGGTGTACGCCCATTGCCATGGAGCGTCTCAACAAGCACCTCGTGGCTCTCAGTTTCACCACAATCAGGTACGGTACAGAATGCATCTTCTGCCAGTACCGGAGGCGTCTCGCCATCGACTGCGGCAGGTGCATTGTTGGTTCCTGTTTCTCAGCAGTGGCAGCAAGCACAGGTGACGGAAAGCATAGCTGCTCAAACCGTCAGAGTGAGTGTGGATACGAGTACACTGTTACCGGGAACCTACAATGGAGTGATCACGTTTAGTGGTCAGGGTTCAGAGCAGGTCAAGGATAGCCCGCAAAGCATCTTTGTCAGCGTGACCGTCACGCCGCAATGCTCGCTTCAGGTATCGCCATCGCTTGTTACATTTGCTGGCGTCTATCAACAATCCGCACCTTCAGCGAAGATCATCAGCGTGAGTACCTCTCAAGGTTGTAACGCGCCGATTCAGTGGGGCGCGACGAGTACTGCTAACTGGCTCGTACTTGCAGCGAGTAGTGGGACGACTCCGACCTATCCATCGGTCAGCGTTAATAGTGCTGGCCTCTCTCCTGGCTCCTATACTGGCTCGATCATCTTCACTACATCGACGGGAACACAAACTATTCCCGTGAACTTCACGCTGGGCCAGGCAAATAGTCCGCTCATGAACGTGTCCGCCGCAGTGCTTGCCTATAATGGAGTGGTAGGCCAATCGAGTCCGGCGTCACAGAGCGTCACCGTCAGCAATACGGCTGGAGGCACTCTTTCATGGCAAGCCTCAGTCGCAACATCGGTCGGCGGTAGCTGGCTTGCTGTTGCACCCGCAAGTGGAAATCTTACCTCTAAGCAATCTGCATCATTGACAGTCACAGCGACGCTTCTAAACTCACTTGTCCCTGGAACCTACAATGGTACAATCACCTTTATCGGTACAGATGGGGCGGGACATACTGTTCCGGGCAGTCCACAGGTCATTCCTGTGAGCTTTGTGGTACAGGCTCCCTGCACTATTGCCACTTCGCCATCTGCTCTCTCCTTTACTGGCGCGGTTGGTCAGGCAGCTCCGAATAGGCAACCTATCTCTATAACTGCGAGTGGAGCCTGTGCGCGTGCATTGAATTGGACCGCGACGGTTCCTGCGAATGGAAATTGGCTTGTGTCAGCGCCAGCAGCAGGAACAGCGACGCTCATGGCGGCGGGAATAAGCAACGTAGGAATTTCGCTGGCAGGTCTCGCTGCTGGCAATTATCAAACTACGCTCACCATTGCAGCGACCGATAGTGTCACACACGCAGTTGTTGGATCAGCAACTGTAACGGTTTCTCTGGCGGTACAGCCTGCATGTACGCTGCAAGCACCTTCAGCCGCAACGGAAAACTTCACAACCGAGGGTGGGCTTAATCCCAAAGCTCAAAGCTTCTCGGTTAGTGTTGCGGGAGCCTGTGCTGGCAATGTCGCCATCACGCCGAAGGTGACGCTTGGTTCTGGAACGGGTTGGTTGGCTGTCACACCGAATACAGCAACAGTCCTGACAGGTGGAAATGCAACTTTTACCGTCACGGTCACGTCATCTGCGTTGGCTGCTGGCTCCTATGGTGGTTCAATCGCATTGTCTGCGACCAATAGTGGCGTTGCTATCGCGGGTAGTCCACAGACTGTTGGTGTCACGTTAGCGGTGACGGCTCCGCCAACGCTTTCGGCGAGTCCTGGCTCGCTCTCGGTGAACGTCACAAATGGATCAGCATCACAACCTATCGCGATTGCGAATACGGGTGGTGCGCCTTTAAATTGGACAGCAGCCCTGGCTAGTGGTTCGCCATCATTTGTCTCGCTCTCAAACGGCTCTGGCACTCTAGCAGGGGGCGCGAACACAACGACCAGCGTCGTAGCCAATGCATCAGGCGTGAGCAGTGGGACTTACACGGCGAATGTCACGATTACTGCTATCGATCCCAAAACAGGCAAGCCGACGGGCGGAAGTCCGACAACAGTCCAGGTGACAATCAATGTGTCCGCACCGTCGATGCAGTTGAGCAAGACGAATCTATCGTATTCAGCACCTGCCGGAACTAATCCCCAGGCGCAGTCGATCACTGTCACAAACTCAGGTGGTGGCACACTCTCTTGGACGGCTGGCGCACCGTCGGCGGCATGGCTCTCGGTTAGCCCAACTAGTGATAGCGATGCATCAGGAGCAGGATCAACGGTTACGTTCGCTGCGAATGCAGCAGGGCTAGCGGCGGGTACCTACACTGCAACAGTCGTCATCACACCTTCTGCTGGACGAGCTGTAACAGTGAATGTCACACTCACCGTGACCGCTGTCGCACCGACTCCTACTCCGTCACCCGCTGTGGGTGGTAACCTGGGAACACCAACGCCAGCGCCTACTACAGCGATAACACCAACCTCAACAGCGGGAATGACGCCTACTTCTTCAGCAACCCCATAATGGCACAGGGTAAACATAACAAGGACGCGTCCTTGTTATGTTTACCCTGTGCCATTATGGGATTGCTAATTTTTTTGCCTTTGCCACCTGTGTCTTATCATGTTCCCAATCTTCTTTATCGTTCTCGTCGGTGAGAATGGGCGTCTCTAACAGCACCGCAACGTGATCGAGGCGGGGGTCGGTGAGCATTGCACGTAACCCCTCTTCTCCGATGATGCCCTCACCAAGACGCGCATGTACGTCGCGATGGCTACCCAGGTTCATCAACGTATCATTGAGGTGGATGGCCTTGAGCCGTGCAATACCCACCGTCTCATCAAAGTGTTGTAAGACCTGTAGAGCAGACTCCGCACTGGAGATATCATGACCTCCACCCCATAGATGGGCTGTATCAAGACAGACTCCTACACGATTTTGAATGGCGTTGTCTTGTGGCAACAGTTGTAGCACGGCGGTGAGTTGCTCAAAGCTGTGGCCTATGGAGTTTCCTGCGCCGACATCGTTTTCTAGCAGCAGCATAACCTCTGGAGGCGATCCAGCCAGGACATGCTCAATTCCCTGAGCGATACGTGCGAGGCCCGCTTCGACACCAGACCCACGATGACTCCCTGTGTGAAAGACGACGTATTTCGCCCCGATTTGCGCTCCACGCTGCATTGTCCAGGTCAAAAGCGTAATCGACTTTTCCCAGATTGTCTCATCGGGCGAGGCGAGGTTAATCAGGTACGCTGCGTGAATGACTACGGGGTAGAGGTTAAGATCACGAGTGGCCTGCATAAAGGCAGCGCATCCCGCCGGGTCATCCGCCGTTGGCCGCCACCCTGTAGGGTTGCTGACAAAGACCTGAATTGCTTCGCACCCAATTTGAGAGGCGATATCCGCAGCTTTAACCATCTTCGAATGTGTAGGCATGTGACGACCAATGCGCATTCGGTATGTTCCTTACTAATCAGTGGTCTCAGCAGGTAGAGTCTCGTGTGCTGGACGTGTGAACTGTGCCAGTTGTTGCTCATCTGCAACACGAGGCAGTTGATCCAGGGAGGTCAGGCCGAACTGTTGCAGAAATTCGGAGGTTGTGGCGAAGAGGGCTGGTCGGCCAACGGTCTGCGCTCGTCCAATCTCGGCTACCAGACCGTGCTGGATAAGGCTTGCCATGGCGCGGTCACTGTTCACACCCCGTACCGCCTCGACCTGACCCCGCGTCATCGGCTGACGATACGCAATCACTGCGAGTGTTTCCAGCGCAGCTGATGTCAATTTCGCGGTCATTGGCAGCCCAAGCAGTGCCGCGATATAAGGTGCGTTCTCTGGAGCCGTTACAAGCTGTACCTGTTCCCCCAGTCGCTGCAAGCGAATGCCACGTTCATGCCTGACCAGGTCATCCTCCAGGATTTGGAGACCCTCTATAAGCCGAGTCTCGTCAACATCGAGCAGTTTGCGTAGCTCCGCCCGTTCTAGTGGACGACCCGAGACAAAGAGCACGCTTTCGATTGCTGCCGCGAGCTGCCTTCCTGTAAGTTGGGGTTGTTGTGTCAGTGATTTCTGCATCGTGAGGCGATTATAGCATGTTGTTGTTGCGCTGTCATGTGACGTATTTTTTGGGTTCTCCATCCTTCCGGGTGGTGGTAGGGGCGCAATCAATTGCGCCCCTACCACCACCCGGAAGGATGGAGAACCATTTTTTGTAACAGTTCAGATTTAGGATAAACGGGTTTGAAAACGTATGCGAGAGAAAAATCGAGAGGTAAAACGAGCGCGATTCCTGTTTATATCTCACATAAAACACTTTCAGAGAGAAGACAACACGACTTAGACCAATTTCTGCTTGTCATTCTCCTGTAACTCATTACGGAAATCTTTCACTGCTTGCATATCACCATACCCCGCACCCTCAAGAGCTTTTAAGTGCCTATATGCTCTGCTTTTCGCGTGTGGTGACTGTAACGCCGATGCACGATGAAAGAAGAGTAAAGCCGCCTCAGCACTCTTCTCAAAATCGTTAAGCATCATATAAGCTCTAGCCCAATCTAGCGGTATCCAGGCATCTAACCATACGTTGCCTTCTACCGCGATTTGACGTTTAATTTCATCTTTCATCTCTAGCGTCTTCTCAGGCTCTTTAATTTCGAGATAGCCGTAACTACGTTCTGCAAGTATCCCACTGATGGAGTGGAATACGAAATCTGTGCCATCTCCGTAGTACATCTTGATGTCTCTTGCTATCTTCTGAGCCGTATCAATTGCTCGCTTAAATTGCGCTGGTTGCTCGTTACTTGCATAAGCTCTTGCTAGATAGGCGTTGCTGAGGGCAGCAACATGTTTACTGGCTCTGAATGACTCATCCCGTGCTTCTTCCAGTCGATCTACAGTCTCTTGTTGTTTTCCTGCTCTCTCTAGTTCTGTACCCATGCCTAAAAGAGAAAGAGCAAGAGTAGCAGGATGGTCAATTGTCACAGCAATGTCATGCATACTTTCAAATGTTCTGAATGCGCTTTCGTAGCGTTGGTGTTCCACATCTATGACCGCGTTGAGACGTTGAACTTGTGCATACAATATCATGAAGTGGTTTTCTAACTGTAGTGGTGGGGGAATGTTTTCACGTAGATATGTGAACAGACGGTTTAAACTTTCTACAGACTCTTCTACGAAAGGGAGGGGAGCAACACGGCGTAAATGCCACGTTCGTTTTATCAGGCTTTCAGCCGTATTTAACGTTTCATTGTACATTGAATGTCCCTGTCTAGGTGCAGAGTTAGGATTAAACGGGTCATATTCAGACAAACCAACTCTCCAATGTGGAATATGGAGAATATCACAAAGCTTGCGCAACGTATTGCTATCTTCAATATGCTTCTTCCCATATTCAATGTCTTGTACATAGCGTGTGTTGACTCCCTCACCGCCATCAGGCTTGGGCCAAAGCTCAGCAAGTTTTGCCTGTGTCATTTTGCACTTTTCACGAAATTCTTCGATAACTAAACCATGATGGTAGGAAAACTCATCCATACTTTGCCTCTCCATATAGACGTACCTATAGGTGCGTCCAAAGGATAAATATAGGTATTGCAATACGTTCACTATAGAACGTTCCAGAAATGCAGGAAGTAGTGTATCTTTACTTTTGGATAGGTTGCATTCATCCTTGTGAATTGTAACACAGATATATTGGCAAGAGAAGGACAGGAGAATGTTTAAGTATGGACAGCAACAAAAGTGAAGTTGCGCAATTCAGAAAGCAGATAGAGCGAGAATGCGAAGCGATGAAGCGAGGCGTGGCTGGACTCGCTATGACTGGCCGGCATGAGATGATTGTTAACAAATACAACAATCTTGGCAGGTATGAAGAGGAACGGGAAGATGCATGAAGAAGCTGCGCGGGCACACCCGCGCAGCTTCTTCATGCGTTGTCCCTGCTCACAATTTACGAAATTTTTGTAGGGGGTGTGAGCGAGCCTGACTTGATCTGGTTCGCGAAGTCGTCGGCTTTGGCCTTGGCATCACTCGGTACGTCTTTGCTAAGAGGGGCGTACCCGACACCATCGTGGGTAAGATCAAACGGGGGTGGGTTGTTTGTGTAATTCCCATCCTGTGCACTTTTGATCGTGTCGTATACGGCGACATCTACGCGTTTGAGCGCACTCGTGATGACGCTCGGGAAGAGAGAACTTTGATCAGCGTCCACTCCTATGCCGTAAACCCCCTTTGAATTGGCTGCATCGAGCGAGCCAACACCACATCCGCCAGCCACCTGGAAGACGATATCAGCTTTGTCACCGTTGATGCGGCTGTTCGCAATGTCTTTACACTTGGCCGTATCGGTAAAGCTTTGCGAGAAGTTTACCAATACTTTGACTGAAGGATCAACCTTCTGTGCACAGAACTTGTAACCAGCAATGTAATGGTCAACGGGCGGAATATCGAGACCGCCTACCGCGAGGATAGTGTTTGCTCCAAGCAGTTTCGATACCTTAGCTTTGCCATCCAGCTCCATTTGACCAGCGATGGCTCCGACGAGACAACCTGCCTCTTGCTCCTTAAAGAAGAGCGGCGCAACGTTGGATAGTGTGTCACAATTGCCCTTTGCGTCGGTCGCGCATCCATCAATAATAGCGAATTTTTTATTGGGAAACTGCTTTGCTACCTGGTCGAGCGGCTGTTGCATCAAGAAACCGACTGCGAAGACCACGTCTGCAACCTGAGCGGCCTGAGTCAGGTTTCCCACGTAATCGTTCTGTGATGTTGTCTGAATGACCTTCTCTTTAAAGCCGTACTGCTGCTCGGCCTTTTTATAGCCAAGGTAAGATAGATGATTGAAGCCGTTATCGTTTAGACCACCGATGTCGGTGACGAGTGCAACCTTCAATGTTGGCTTCGATGTGCTACCGCCACCACTACTGCCACCAGTGCTACCACCAGTGCTACCACAGGCGGCAAGTAGCAAAGAAAATATGGCGAGTAGTGACGCAACTTTAGCGAGGTCGCTTAGCCTGCGCATGAAATAGATCCTTTCTTCTCTCGTTACAAGAGAATGGGAAGAGTACACAGTGTATCGTATGGTATCTATAGAAATGCACCGCAGTAGAGCATCTTCGCCTCAAAATAATACATGGCGAATAGGATGGCTCCTCTACGATGCCGATACACTTCGAGTCCTTTAGTGCCGCTCCACTCTGACGAGGCAGGGAGGATGTAGACAATCTCTACTCTACATACGTCATGAGAAAAGAACTTCTCACAAAAATACCCCTGGATGTATAAACACATCCAGGGGTATTTTTGTGAGAAGTCTATGCTCTAATTTCTTCGAGCATAGACAGGTTGACGAACAGATCGCAACTCTGACGTAATGTAGCGGACATTGCCTCATCGAAGGCCGCTACCTCGACGCGTACACCGTGATCGGAGCAGTAGTCCAGCATGGGCATAAAGTCACTATCACCACTGACTAGAACGATGCAGTCAACGGCTCCACCATCTACGATGCGAACTACGTCCATACAGAGGTCCAGATCCAGGTCAGCTTTCTTGGCACCACTGGAGAAGGTTTTGTAGTTCTTCGTCGTAATGCGATAGCCGAGACCTTTCACTGACTGCAAGAACATTTGCTCATCGCCCGCCTGTGGGCTGGTAGGACAGTAGGCATGAGCCCGTATAAGACGACGGTTGCCGCGCAAGAAGTCGAGTAACTTGCCAAAATCGACCGCTATCCGCAGTGTACGAGCGGAGTAGAGCAGGTTGGCAACATCGACGAAGACGCCCACACGCTCCGTCGAAGGGAACGGCGGCAGCGAGACCGAGACATTGGTCGGAGCCTGGTTTGCTCGCCGCAACTCTGCAACCATGCGGTCCGTCTGCGTCTGAATAGCCTGTGACACAATGTTGGCAAGCTGATTCATGGATGCCGCAGATGGTACACCCTCACTTGTACGAATAGGATACGATGTCGAGCGCTGCGGAATTGACTCGGCGCGGACAGTGCGACCATCTCGTGTCGTGTTGACGCTGCCGCGAGCGGGTGATGGCTCTGGCCCCATAAATGGGCCGCTCATCTCATTTCCCTGATTCATCTGATTTACAGTGTAACCAGACACAATCGTGTAGGGATTTGTCGTGCTTGTCGGTGTTGACTCCACTTGTCGCGCTGGTGCGTCTGTCGTCGGCGTTGCTGTCGAGGCAGCAGGTGATGATTCTGGTGATGTCGTGGGTTGTGCTGTGCTGGGTGTTACCCCGGACGTTGTAGACGAACCGTTGCCCGTGCGATGACGACGACGACGACGCGAGTTGGCCTTTTGCAGTTCCGCATATTCCAGCGGTGGCAAGTCCTCTGGCGCAACCTCTTCGGCTGGCGACGTTGAAGCAGTTTTTCCATTTTCGATAAGTGCGGCAACATCCGCTACTGATGGTGGTGCTGTGACAGGTGCGGCTGGCTGCTCCTTGTCGCGCTGGCGATCCTGCATATGACGACGACGACCCTGTTCCATAGGGGAAGAGATAACTGTACTTTCCATTGTTGGCGGCTCTCCGGTCTGCTGTTCAATTGTAGGGGTCCCTGCCGTGGGTGTGGACGTGCTGGCGACGGCCTTTGTCTCAGGAGCAATTTGCTTATCCTCTACACGTGCAAATGGTGCCCGCGCCTGAGTCGGTTGTGTAGTCGACGCGGCACTATTGGACGCCACGGGAGCCGCTGATGCTGGCTGGGCTGGTTGTGTGGGCTGAGTTGATGGGCGGTCAAAACGATAGCGACGCGCTGGTTTGGGCGTCTCCACAACTGGTTCTACGGAAGGTGTGGATAGCGATGCTTGAGTTGCATCTGTCTCTGTTGTTGCTTCCGTAGAGGTGTTTGGAGATGCCGCTGCATCCTCTCGATGACGATTGCCACCATGTCTTGGAAGACGCAGGCGTGATGCAGGACGCAATAGTGGCGAAACCGGACGCTCAGGACGCTGAGTTATAGCAGGTGCCTCTAACCCCTCACTTGTCTCAGCGACGGCGGATGCCCTCTGGTTCTCCTCAGAAGATGCTGCTGCTAATGCGGACTGGACGGTTTCGTCAACAGCATTGACGGTGGCTGCACCATCACCTGTGGGTACGAATGCGGATCCTTCGCCAAAGTCGAGCGGTGGTAACACTTCTTCTATTGAGACAGATTCTGCTGGTATATCGATGGTTGGCGTATCTGCCAGCATGCTATCGCGTAGCACCTCTTCTACTGCCACAGGCTCGGCAGATGTCTCGGAACTTGTCTCTGTAGAGGCAAATTCAGCGATTGTCTCTGCCTGTGTTCCTTGCAATGTGGCGCTTAAACGTGCTTCAGCCTTGGCCTCGGCCTGACGGAACTCCTCGATGAACGCCGTAAATGGTCGCACTGACTCATCGGTCGTCTCAGTAAGTGGAACGACCTCAGCTGCGACAAATGCATTTTCCTCAACTATGGGAGATACGATATCTTCCTCAACCTGCTCGGCGGGAATAAACGCCTCCTCAATGAACGCTGTTGCTACTGGCTCACTAGGTTCAACGCCATCTATCACTTCAAAAGGAGCAGCATCTTGAAAGCTCTGGTTCTCTTCTTGAAGGAAAGGCGTTGCGTCTGCGGGAGGTGTTGATATTTCCTGTGACTCGCTCTGTACAGCCTCACCAGTAGTAGCTAGCTCCGCAGAGGGATGTTCCTCGGCATTGACAGCGTTGCTGGTATTGACAGGCATGTCGAGTGACTCAGAGAGAGAAGATACCGCTGATGTCTCTGTAGAGGCAGCAGTGGTCGTAGTCGGTTCAACAGTTGTTTCGGGGACATGTTGTTGCTCCACAGCGGTTGCATCAACATCGCCGTGTTCAGAATGAGTATTTTGTGTTGTCACTAAGATCTCCAGTCTCAGTTATTACGGACCAGAGCGCAAAGCAAAGCTAACGTTCGACTGAAGATATGTAGGGCAAACCGATGTGTGTCCGTCTGCTATGTCTATCAAAACGGCTACGACGGTCCCGACCCTTGTTTCCCTTCAAGGTACGCAACGGGTGTTCGGAACAGGAGAGGAGATCACCGACATATATAAGCTTCAATACCCTCATGTCTTGTGTGATCTTATTCGGCTCTCGCACCGATCCGCGTTGTCAACGGGCGGAAATACACATCTGGATGCATAATACATCCATTTTTAGCGTTCCGCCCCTCTCTTCTCCTCGGCAGTCGTCTTACGCTGCGCTCTAATGTGACTCGGTCCGATCTTGTCTTTTGTCTACGCCGTTATGTTTAGTCTTGCTGTACACCCTCACTGAACGGCGGAACACTGGTGTGTACAGGGTGAATGACAGGTTCTCTCTTGTCATTCGTCTCTACCATAAGAGGTACGGGACGGTTATCTACACGAGTATCTTGTTCTTGCATTTCGACAGGCCGGCCTACTTCATGACGCATCGTTTGTGTTGTGCGCCAAACCGCAATCATGCGCTCTATCGCGGTCACGTTTGAGAAGACCGCGAGGAAGGCCAGCATCCAGATACAGGTGCCAGATAAGAGACCGATAGCCATGAGAATGACACGTTCAGGACGAGCGAACAAGCCGACCTTGCACTCAATCCCCAATCCCTCGGCGCGAGCTTTGGTGTAGCTGACCATCAAGGAGCCGACCATTGCCATATAGATGAAGAAAATCATCCACGATTGCTCATGCGCGATAGGCCACAGTGTATCTTGGAATCCTGAGGGCCGCTGCAATGCATACCAGAGCAGCCCAAGCAAGATGATACTCTCCGAATAGCGGTCAAGCGTTGAGTCGAAGAAGGCCCCAAAGGTAGTGGCGGCATTTTGCACGCGAGCCATCGCCCCATCAAACATGTCAAAGATGCCAGCAGTTAGCACCAGCAAGCCACCTATAAACAAGAACCCTTGAGCAATGACCACCGCTGTCAGTAAGCTCAGCAGCAATCCTATTCCGGTCAATGTATTCGGGGTGATACCGAGTCGTGCTAGCGGTTGAATGAGTCGCATGACCAGGTGTCTAACCCATTGCTGAGTACGTCTGCTAAACATATGTCTATTGTACCATACTTTATCTAATAAGAACTAGTTCTTTTTTGGAAGGAGCTTTGAGAAGTTCGTTAATAAACGTGTACACAACAAAAAGCTCTGTCGACCTTGTTTGCTGGGTACACGTCTGTTCTTAGAGATTCGGTGACTCATGTTTATGAGAGCAAAGCGCCTGCTTTAGGCAGAAGGGAAATCACGCTGCTGATCAGGCCGATTGGGGTGCGCCTGGTCGATTGGCAAATCTTCATGCATAGAAAGTCGTGTGTTAATGCCTGTAACTGCATCTGTGACATTAAGCGAAATGCTTTGAACGGTGTAACTGAGTTTCTGTATATCGCGTCTAATAGAAGCTGTGTTCTCTTCTACCTTCGTCTCAAGAGCAATCTGACTCGCTTTAATGCTGCCAATTTCCGCAGTGACATCATCGAGAACTGATATTACCTTAACCATATTGCCCTTAACCTCAATCATATTTGTCTTGAGCATCGCAATATCAATGAGCATCTGCTTTTGCGTGCCTTCGATCTTGTCGAGGCGGCCATCAACCTTGTCGAGACGAACTTCGATCTTGTCGAGGCGGCCATCAACCTTATCGAGGCGGCCATCAACCTTATCGAGGCGAACTTCGACCTTATCGAGGCGACCATCGACCTTGTCGAGACGAACTTCGACCTTATCGAGGTGAATGTCGATCTTATCGAAACGTTCGCTCATACGCTGCTCACTGGCGTAAACAGCAGTGTTGGTTTCTTCTCGCACAGCGAGACGCATAGAAAGCATCTCTTCGTGCATACTAGAACGAATGTTATTACCTTCTTCACGTAAGGCTAGACGGATAGTCGATAGTAATTCTTCGTTTGCCATGACCCTCATCCTCCCAGTAAAAATTGGTATGGAAGGAGTATAACATTATTGTAGGGCATTTTCAAGATTAATATATACAAAAAAGTGTTACATATCATTACCGTATGTACATTGCCTATGTAACACTTTCCATCGAATATTTGTTAAATTGTTGTTAGGCAGCTCGGCGGCGGCGCATGAGGCGACCTTCTTTACTTACGCGGAAGCGCGCCCAGTGCAGGTAGTCCTGTACATCCCAGAGGGAACCACCTGGAGCAGTAAGGCCGGATTCGATACTTAAGCGAACCTCTTGCGCCGTTTTACCCTCGAACCACGTGCGTCCACGCCCAACAGCATTCAATGTATGGGCATCGCTGTTGCCAACTTCAGGCAAGCCGTAGATGGCTCGGTTCGCACGCATCGCCTGTTTGTTGGCATAAATGCCGCAGAAACTGGCGTTCCAGGTCTCAACCGCGTCGAACCATACATCTCTGTCCTCATGTATGCGGTCCATGACCTCACGTGAGCAGCTATGTTTGAAGAGCGGATGTAATGGATGCGCGATAATTGCCAGCCCACCCTGCCCATGAATCAAGTCAATACTCTTCTCCATGCTCAAACCATGAGGAACAAGCTTCTCAATGAAGAGCCCCAGTAGATGGCCCTCTTTTGTCGTTACCTCTTCGCCTACAATGTAGTCGAAGCGGTAGTTGCCCTTCGTCCAGAGGTCACGCGCCCGTAACGAACCCTCGATTCCATCGTGGTCGGTAATGGCAATCACATCCAGATCAGTCTGATTTTGAGCTTGGTCAAGAATTTGTTCGATAGTTCCGATACCGTCGCTATATGTGCTGTGCATGTGCAAATCTGCTTTGCCCAGCTTCCCTGCCTGGTACGCCTGTTGAGGGGTCATCTGGCGCGATTTCTTCAACATGGCAGTTCCTGTGGGCATCATTTCAGGAATGCTGGTCATTTGTTTGCTCGTCCTCATGCGTCTCCTTCTTTGCATGTAGTAATGAATAATCTTTATGGGTTATATATAGCCCTTACTCTTAGACTACCATAGGTGCGTTAAGAATCAAGCCTAAATAGATGTAATGCACTGTTAAGAGAATGTTCTAGTCCTCCCGGTTAAGTTCGACCTCGCTAAGCTCCTCCCCGACAGGAAGTGGCTCTATATGTAGCCCCGGATCGACTAATCCCTCCAGATGTTGAAGGCATTGTTGAAACTGTTGACGGTTGAGAGAACAATAGGCTTGACGTCCGACACGACGCGTATGCACGAGATGTGCGCGGCGAAGCTTGCGTAAATGCCAGGAGACAAGAGGTTGGCTGAGGCGCAGCAGATCGGCAAGGGCTGTCACGGTCACTTCGTCTTGTCGAGCCAGGTGATAGACGATGGTGAGCCGTGCTACGTCTGCTAATGCCTTGGTCATAAGTTTGAGTTCGTGCCAGTCATCCATCCTAACCTTCTTAACGAGTGCTTTACATAAATATCTATTTCATAAACTTATGTTTATATTTTACTTTTTTTAGAGTGTGTCTGTCAAGTGGTGTGGTATACTGTGGGGAATTTAGGACATGGTAATAAAGAAGAGCAAAACAACTAGTATACAATCTTCGCAGAGATCGATCTATCATGCCCTTGTGTAGACGCTAGAGTTGAGCAGGACACGATACTTCGATCCCTACAAAGGTATACGAAAAGGAGAGATGCATGAGACGACTCGATGGACGAGTAGCATTTGTCACTGGCGCAGGACGAGGCATAGGGGCTGCGACAGCCTTACGCATGGCTGAAGAGGGCGCGCGTATAGTGCTCGCCGATATCGACGCTGAAGGCTGTAAACAGGTAGCCGCAGAATTGGATCAACTGGGCTCTGAGGGACTCGTGGTTCCCTGTAACGTTGCTGATGGTGCGATGGTGCAAGCAGCAATGGAGCAGGCCGTAGACCGCTTCGGGCGACTAGATATTTTGGTCAATAATGCGGGCGTCTTGCGTGACAACTTACTATTTAAGATGTCGGAAGAGGACTGGGATACGGTCATGAACGTGCACTTGAAGGGCGCGTTTCTATGTAGCCGTGCTGCCCAGACATATATGGTCAAGCAGAATTATGGACGAATTGTTTCGCTCTCCTCGACCTCTGCACTGGGCAATCGCGGGCAGACGAACTATTCAACGGCCAAAGCTGGTCTGCAAGGGTTAACGCGTACTCTAGCTATCGAGTTAGGTAAGTTTGGCATTACCGCTAATGCCGTTGCACCGGGTTTTATTGACACCGAGATGACCCGCACAACTTCGCGAAGAATGGGCTTTGATCCACAACAACGTATAGAAGAGGCGTCAAAGATTATCCCCGTTGGTCGTGTTGGTCAACCCCGTGACGTTGCCAACGTAATCTGCTTCCTTGCCTCGGATGAGGCTGGTTTTGTCAGTGGTCAAGTTATTTATGTCGCGGGCGGACCGCGCGGCTAACCTGGTATCTTACAGTAAGGAAAGGGCATTCATGCATCCTCTGGAACGCCGACAGGCGATCATTGTTCTCGATTTTGGTTCGCAATATAGTCGGCTGATTACCCGTCGTGTGCGCGAGTGCTCCGTCTATAGCGAACTGGTGCCAGCAAGTACCACGCTGGCACAACTACAGCAAAATCCACATCTTGACATAAAAGGCTTTATTCTTTCAGGTGGGCCAGCGAGCGTCTACGATGATGGCGCTCCTACGTGTGATCCTGCCATTCTTAATAGTGGGCTGCCTGTGCTGGGTATCTGCTATGGCATGCAACTGATGGCCCTGCAATTAGGCGGTCATGTTGAACTGGCGCACGAGCAACGTGAGTACGGCCCTGCCACTATAGAAGTGCTAGCAAACACGCTACATGACGAGATATATCGTATCTTTGAGGGAATTACTGCCTCGCCTGCGCAGACCGAGCACCTGGATCAGGATACATCCACACTGCGTCTACCTGTATGGATGAGCCATGGTGATAGTGTTGATCGACTTCCTCCCGGCTTTAGCGTGCTTGCCTTTACCGAGAGCAACCCGGTTGCCGTTATTGCCAATCCTCAAGGGATGGTTGGATTGCAATTTCACCCGGAGGTCTCACATACTCCACAGGGCAAAGAAATCATTCGCAATTTTCTCTTCCACATCTGCGACTGTGATGGCAACTGGACTGCAAGTTCAGTGATCGAAGAGGCAGTTGAGCAGATCCGACAACGTGTGGGCAATGAGCGCGTAATTTGTGGACTCTCTGGCGGCATTGACTCGGCGGTGGCGGCCTTATTGGTGCATCGCGCTGTCGGTGATCAACTTACCTGCGTCTTTGTCGATACAGGCTGCCTACGTGCTGGCGAACGTGAACAGGTGGTAGATACCTTTGCTACACATATGCATATTCCTCTCATCATTGTCGATGCGCACCAACGCTTCCTGTCGCGTCTTGCGGATGTGGTCGATCCGGAGCAGAAGCGTAGAATCATCGGCGAAGAGTTTATCCGTGTCTTCGAGGCAGAGGCGGAACGATTAGAGGAGGAGCATGGGCCTATTGCGTTCCTGGCGCAGGGAACACTCTATCCCGATGTGATCGAGAGCACCAGTCATGATACCGCATCGACCGCGACGCGCATCAAGACTCATCATAATGTAGGTGGATTGCCCGAAGAAATGGTTCTCAAACTGGTTGAGCCACTGCGTGTCTTGTTTAAAGACGAAGTACGTGAAATTGGCCTGGCTCTCGGCTTGCCTGAAGAGTGGGTCTGGCGGCATCCATTCCCGGGTCCGGGTCTGGCGATTCGCATCATTGGAGCAGTCGATGAGACGCGACTGGAAATGCTGCGTGCGGCAGATACTATTGTGATCGACGAGATACGCCGCGCTGGTATCTACCGTGAGTTGGGGCAAGCCTTCGCTGTACTGACGCCGTTGCAGAGTGTCGGGGTAATGGGCGATGGTCGAACGTATGCTAACGTGGTTGCGGTACGTGCTGTGACAACGGGCGACTTTATGACGGCTGATTGGGCGCGTCTCTCGCCAGATCTGCTAGGACGCATCGCTAATCGCATCGTGAACGAAGTGCCAGAGGTCAACCGCGTCGTTTACGACATCACCTCAAAGCCGCCCGCGACCATCGAATGGGAATAGCCACGTGATCGAGTTTGAAATACTGATGCGTGGTCGCTATCAACCAATGCAGCTTGTTGTAGAGTATAATCCATTGCTCCATATGTCCATTACACCTGGAATGCAGATGCTGATGGATGAATTGTGGCGACAAAAAATGATAGTGGCACAGGAGAAGGGCTTTCTGCTCTTTGACGGATCGCTCTTTCGTCTGATGCAGGCTGAGTCGCGGGCAGATGAAATGCTGCATATTGTAGTGGGTGACACGAGCTATAAAGAATACATTGTGACACGGGTACCCGAGTTTGCTCAGGCACTTGCTCGACAGGAGTTGAGTAATCCGCTCTCTGTCTGTTCCGTTATTGAGACCAGCGACGGCTGCATCTTGATTGAGAAGCGGCAAGGTACCGATGTGTACAACGGACGCTACCACGTTATCGGCGGCTTCATGGAGCGCGGCCTGGATATAATAGAGCACTTGCCGGATCCTTTCGGTGCCATAAAGCGTGAAATACGTGAGGAGACGGGGATACAGATAAGTGATATTCGAGGGCAGTACTGTCTCGGCGTCGTCTACGATACTGTTATGCCCCATCCAGAGCTATGTTTTGTCACCCTGCTAACTATTCCGCTTTCTGAGGTGTTGACGAGGGAGCCAGAAGACAATGAGGTCAAGCAACTGCTCTCGTTAAATGTGACTGCTGAGAGCCTCAAAGAGTTTATTAGTAGTAATCATGGCAATATCTCGGCAACAGGTGAGGCAAATCTGATTATGTACGGCGGCTGGAAGTTCGGTGAGGCATGGTTCGAGGATGTAATGAGGAGCGTTGAAAATACAATTTCCTGATTTGACGGAAGTCAACGTATCCTTGTTTTAAGCGGAACTGTCGAACAAGCGAGCCAATTTGTTGAGCTAATGAGTTATTGCGCATAATACGAGCATAGAGGAACTCATACTAAACAGCTACAGACTAAAGATAGCATGAGATTGAAGATGAGATGTTTGTTACCCATTGCTAAATTTTCATGCCACTATTCACCCGCTCAATCGTTTTATAGAGAGAGCAGTATTTGCGTCTTATAAGGGAGAGCGGTCAATACCATCCACTTTAGGAAATAAAATTGGGAATTGTAGCATAAGAGGTTGCTGCACCGGTATGAACAAGGGTTCCAAATAGGTAGTATGTACTATTGGCTGTATGTTATACTGGAATGCGCACACACAAGCCATATACTAACTACAGAAGAGATTTTGGGGGTTCGTCATCAGTCAGCAAAGTGGGCAATGGAATACACAGACGGGACATCTCGAACGTCGCACCCTGCTCCATAAGCGCTATCTACTCATGCGCACGGTCGGACAAGGCGGTATGGGCGCGGTCTATCAGGCACGGGACCTGAAGCGACAGGCGATCTGCGCGGTCAAAGAGATGAGCCTCTCTATGGTGCCGCCAGATGAGCGCTTGAAGGCGATTCAGAACTTCAAGGTCGAGGCAAAGATGCTCTGGGGGTTAAATCATCCTAACCTGCCCGCCTTTACCGGTTTCTTTACCGAGGGACAACGCTACTTCATGGTGATGGAGTACGTAGACGGTTATACTCTCGAAGACCTGCTGGAGCGCAACGCTGGCCCCTTCCCAGAGCGGCGTGTACTCGGCTGGGCGCGTCAACTCTGCGACGTATTGGAATATCTGCATAATCAGAACCCCCCGATTATCTTCCGCGACATGAAGCCTGGCAATATCATGTTGACGCGTACCGGACGTATTAAGCTGATTGACTTTGGTATCGCACGCTTCTTTCGTCCGACCAGTTCGCAGGATACGCAACTGCTCGGCACTCCTGGCTTCGCGCCACCAGAGCAGTACGGCAAGGCACAGACCGATGAACGCGCCGATATCTACTCGCTGGCGATGACCATCTTTCAGTTATTGACCAATACACTCTCAGAGACCGGGTTTGGCCTGAAAGATGTGCGCAGCATCAATCCACAGATTTCGCCAACCGTGGCACGCGCACTCGAAAAGGCAACCTCTCTTGAGCCAGAGGACCGCTACGATAATGTCGCGGCATTTCGTCGATCCCTGTTGGGAGTCGGGACCTTCGTCTTTGAAAATGGCGATCAGGCTACGACACCGGAAGAACTTGCGGACCTCTGCGCCCGTTATCCCGAGGAGGCATCAGATTATTTAAGCGCAGGGGAGATCGAGTCGTGGCTACGCGAGATCGGCGAGGAAAACCTGGCACGAGCAGCCCGACAAATTCGCTCTACAGTGGATGATCCGCAAAAGGCAGTCGAGCAATTTCTACGAGTGGTAATGGGCCCTAATGCGCGCATCCGCCCGACGACGCAAGCTATGAATGGAAGTCAATCAAGTGCAGTAGCTACGAGTACACCGCCGAGTCGTAGTAGTTGGTTCTCACGTTCCCCGCGCTCAAATGTGGTGGTGCAGCCACGCGTACTCGACTTTGGACAGGTGTATCCAGGAGTCTCAGCTCCGCTCTCTTTCTCTGTAGCTGGCAATCAGGGCATGCTTGTGACGGGCACTATTCGATCTGTTGAGTCCTGGATCGTTGTCGATCAAACAGCGTTCGATGGCATGAGTACTCGCGTCAACGTGCGTGTTAATAGCACACAACTACACGGCTCGACGCATTATACTGGAACCATCCTTATCTCACCAGAGGGCGAGGAACAAGACATGGTCGTGACGGTCGAGGCTGACATTCTTGGCTTCGGAACGCCTTCAAACCGACGGAACCGGGTTGGCAAGACCGTTGGAGCCGACCTGGACGACGACGACGACTCGCTGACTATGGGTATGATGACAGTGGTTCCCTCCACTACAGGCAAAGGACCAGCAATTCAGGTACAGGCTACACAGATTGCCGCATCACAGCAGGCAGCGCAAACGGGACTACCTTCCTCCGCAACGGTACATGATAGCGAGTACAAGGCCAAATATGGCAACCCGACTATGCAGACGGCGAATGGCTCGTCACACCAGGGATGGGACCCTTTAAAGGCAACGCCACTGCAACGCCTCTGGATGCAGCGCGTTTTTGCCTTTGTCTCCGCGTTCATGATTGCGAGCCTATGTTATACCATCTTAACTCCAATAATACACGCGAGTCCACTTCCGCCGAATCCCTGGTTCATTCTACTGTTAGTGATGCTTGTGCCAACCGCCACGCTTGGATCATTGTTGGTCAACTGGAACAACTCCTGGACAATACACGATCTTATTAATCGCTCCTGTACTGGTATGGGGAGTGCGTTGGCCCTCCTCGCGTTGATAAAGATTGCCTGGCAACTGGGAGTTCATTCCAACCTTCCCGCGCTTCAGTTCAGTATTATGCTGCTTGTGACCTCTGTTGGTGCTACGCTCGGAACAACGCCTTTCATCAGTGACTACATTCTGGATGGTGCGGGCTGGGCATTGACGCATTTGCGCTGGTTCTTTATCATCCTGGCTGGCTTTGTTGGTGGAACGCTTGGTTTCTTCCTGACATCGGGCTTCGCGCTCGGCTGCTTCACACCCTTTGGTGTTCTACTCGGCGTAGGGGTCTGTGTTGGACTTGTTCTGCGTGTCGATCAATTGTTGAAACATGGTCAACAGAAAACACCATGATGGACTCTCATCAAAGACCCCCACTTATCGTCGTACTCGGTCCGACCGCATCAGGCAAGAGCGCACTCGGCATTACATTGGCACAACGCCTGCATGGAGAGGTCGTCTCCGCAGATTCGCGCCAGGTCTACCGTGGCCTCGACATTGGCACTGCTAAAGTAACCGCAGAAGAACGGGCGCTGGTGCCACATCACCTTTTAGATGTGGTGAATCCAAACGAAGTCTATACCGTCTCACAGTTCCAAGGTGATGCCATCGTCGCTATCAACGATATTCTGGCGCGAAGCTTACAACCCTTTCTAATAGGTGGCTCACCGCATTATATCCAGGCGGTCGTCGATAACCTGGACATGCCGCAGTTGCCACCGCAGCCTGAACTACGCGCACAACTCGAAGCACGACCCCTTGCTGACTTACTCTTAGAGCTACAAGAGCGGGATTCACGCAGCTTTGAGACGATTGACCGCAACAACCCCCGGCGCGTCATCCGTGCCTTGGAAGTATGTATCGTCACTGGTAGGCCATTTTCAGAACTACGTGGTCTGGCTAATCCACTCTATCGCTGCCTTCTACTAGGAATTCAATGGCCCCGAATGGTCCTATACGCACGAATTGATGCGCGAGTCGATCAGCGGATGCAGCAGGGCATGATGCAGGAGGTCCAGCGCTTGCTTGCCGAAGGCGTGAGCCACGGACGACTAGAGGCTTTGGGCCTTGAATATCGTTTTGTAAGCCGCTGGTTACGTGGCGATTTCGCAAGTGAAGCGCAAATGGTCGAGCGTCTAAAATATGCCATCCACGACTTTACACGAAGACAACTCGCATGGTTCCGACGCGATAACAGGATTGTATGGATTGATGGAGATAGTGACGAGATGGTACAAGAGGCTGAGGGGATAGTAAGAGAGTTTTTAAACATGCAATAATTTTCAAATAAGAGATATATAAAATATCGACAAAGTATTTCTGGTATGCTACACTTCAAAAAGAATAAGTATGTTGGAGGGTATCATACGTGGGTCAATGGGATGATTTGATGAAGTTGCTTGTGGGTGCCAATCCACAGCAATTTGTATCGCTGTTGCTGCACGGAGCACAAGTTAAGGGAGAATTGAGTAAAGAGCTAAAAGTTCGCACAATTTTTGCTGATCTTCTTTATATTGTAATATGGAATGGTAAAGAGGTTATCTTGCATGTTGAATTTCAGAAACAGCAGGATAAAAACATGGGAGAGCGTTTGTGGGAGTATAATGTTGTTACGATGGTGTTGCATCGCCTCCCAGTTTGTACATTCGCTCTTTATTTGGTGAAAGATGATGATATCATAGAGTCGCCATATGAGCAGCAACTTCCTAACGGGGAGGTAGTACACCGCTTTTATTTCACAAATATCAAGTTATGGGAGATGCCCGGCGAGGTACTTAAACAGCCAGGGCTGGAAGGAATGCTCCCATTACTTCCATTAACCAAAGATGGCAGGCGATACGAACGGGTAGAGGAGATGATCGAGGGTCTACGTGCAGCCAAGAAAGACGACTTATTATTGCTCGGTTATACGTTTGCAGCATTAGTGTTCGAGACCAGTACAGACAAAGAGTGGCTCAAAAGGAGGTTCTCAGTGCTTCAAGATAGACTAGAAGGTTCATGGGCCTACAGAGAAATAATGGAAAAAGGGCTTTTAGAAGGACGAGAGTTAGGTATGAAGCAGGGGCTAGAACAGGGGCTAGAACAGGGGCTAGAACAGGGGCTAGAACAGGGGCTAGAACAGGGGCTAGAACAGGGGCTAGAACAGGGGCTAGAACAGGGGCTAGAACAGGGGCTAGAGCAAGCCCACCAGCAGGAAGTTCAGAGACAGCGTCAGACGCTCACACGTCTTGTCGGTATGCGTTTCTCAGAACTTACGTCTTTGGCTGAACAAAGAGCTGACCTTGTCAACGATCCTGTAATCTTACAGGCTGTAATCGATAAACTTTTTGATGTGCAAACACTTGATGAAACCCAACAGGTGCTTATGGAACTGGGTGATAGAACTAATGCGGCATCATAGTTCCTTATTCATAATCTTGCCCTTTCCTAAAACAAATATAGGATGTTTCTGTTGAGATAGCAAAGAGAGGGTGTCGCGCTCTACCTACTATGTAGACGCGCAATACCCTCTCTTTTGTTGCATTAAATTGTAGGATAAAACAGAGATTTATTGTATATCTAGCCAAGGAAGTTCCTCCCAGCGGTTTGCCTGTGCGAAGCCAAAGCCTTGCTCTGTCACTGTTCCTTGAAAGCCTGCTGGAACTTCTGAGAAATGTATGGCCTGCGACCGGGGGAAAATTGCCAGGTCAAATGCCCAGGGATCGCCCATGTTCGCCGTGAGCGCACGCCAGGGTTGGCTCTCCTGCCATTCGTCGGTGAGATAGGCTCCTAACTCGCGGAATGCCGCCGCCAATTTTTGCACAATACGCCAGAGCAACGCGCCTACCTCGGGTTTATACTGCGATGTGACACTCTCTCGCAACGTTTCTGTCTCAAGCAGTAGGTCGAAGCCTACCCAGGATGGAAGGTCTTCCGTGCTAGGGACAGCCGAGTTAGTGTACAATGATACCGCAACACCTGCGCACTGTAAGGTAGCAGGAGGGTTGTTGGTCCCGCTTTTGCCTTCAGGAGCGAGCATGAAGGAGGATACATATATATCACCGAAGCCATCATCGTTAGAAGTCGGCCAGTGCAAAGAGTCGAGCCATTGAAGGACACGAGCGTCGGTACAACCAAGTTGTTCGAGCACCGATCTATAATGAGAAGCTACAATAGAGTAGGTACGTTGGTTGCATGTTGCATAGGTCTGTACCTGTGCATATTCTGACATTATGTCTATCCTTATTTATATGGGTGAGTGTCTGCTGACAGAACAAGACAGTTTTTCTTATTTTACAGGAAAGTGTCTAGTGTGCTATACCCATAAATGGAAGTAGGAAGACCTCTTGTAGGTCTCCTTCACACACATAATAGACGCTTGCGTATGCCGTTCATGCCTGATATACTAGCAATGCGACTTGTACTATAGCTAAGAAGAGATAGAAAGTCGTAAATGTATCTTGAGGGTATTGGGAGGACAACGATCTCCCGCTAGGAGTAAGAAAGCCTTTCATGGCTACCGTACAATTGGCAACCATGCCGAAGCCACCATTGATACAGAATGGTCCGGTCATTCATGGAAATGAAGCAATCATTACTCATTGGTTGACACACTACTGGCAAAAACTACATTTACCTACTCACGAACTTCCGTTACTTGCAGTTACCCAGAATCGGCAGGAATACAAGAACTGGACGGGTAAGCGCCTCAATGTTATGGCTCTTGGCTGCTACTGTTATGTACCCGCGCCATCTATATCCATGCGACGCGCACCTAAAGCGGTGTACGAGGAGCAACGAAAGCATCGTCACCTCATCTTCATCGAACCTGCGATGCAATCAAAGTCAATAGAGGTCACTATCGCCCATGAACTCATTCACCTGGCGGATCGCGTGAATGGCACACCCCGTCGTCACCGACACCACGGCTACGACTCTATTGCTGCCGATGAAGCCGCAATCACTGGCTATGCTCTGGAAGATTTGCGGGCATTGTTACATGAGGAAAGCATTCGGCGTGAACAAGTGCGTCGCGAACTCCGTCCCATCCGTTACCTCTACAAATGCCCCAATTGTGGCAAGAAGTATCCGAGAGTGAGGCAATATTCACAACCGGTGTCCTGTAGCAGTTGCGATAAAAGCTACAACCCCCAGTTCAAACTCGTGTTGTCGGACTAATTCAAGGGCAATGAGGTCGTTCCCTACGATGGACGACCTCATTGCCCTTGAATTAGTCTGAGAGTTCTTATCGTGAAAGCACGTGATGTGGTTGCATCACACGTATTTGTGTCAACGTATGATATGCACGCACGAGTTCTGCGATACTGAGCACAGATGCGAGAGAATATCCCGAATTGTGCGGTGCATCACCATCGAAGACGCTTCCAATCATACCCAGTATGTCCTCATTAAGATAGTTCTGGAAGGGCGTGAACTGTTGTGGTCCTCTGAGCCGTCGGGCGTCCTGGCGGATGCTATTGCTCTCCACATCACCTAACGACTTCTCCACTGCACATATAGCATCGGTATATGGTCCGATGAGCCATGCCCAGGCACTTCCCTGGTGAAGCGCGTGTTGTTGCTCGTCCATATGTGTTCCAAGATGACCTCGGTAGGCTGCTGCCCCTGGCGAGAGTGTGCGCAAGCCGTAGGGCGTGAGCAAGTGGTGTGTGACAGCGTCGAGTACAGGTGCCCGTTGTTGCTCGTCCAGCACCGGGTGGCGGAGTGAGAAGGCGAACAGTTGGTTGGGACGCAGGGCTGCATCGTTCCCAGTGGGACCATCAATCACGTCGAAGAGGTAGCCACCTTCTGCATACCAGAAGCGCTGCTGAAAGCTCTCCTTACACCGTGAAATCCACTCCTGATAAGGTGCAGTAACACGGCTTAGTCCGCCAGCTTGGTGGAGACGTTGTGACCACTCGTTCATGAGCGAGAGGGTATGATACCACAATGCGTTTACTTCAACAGGCTTCCCAGCACGAGGCGTAACTGGCACACCATTCATGGTTGCGTTCATCCATGTGAAGGCTTCTCCTGATAGGGAGAGTAAGCCGTCACCTGAGTCTACCTTGATGCCATGACAGGTTCCCTGCACAAACCAGTTGATGCTCTCGACAAGACGAGGATATACCTCGCTTAAAAGCTCGTATTCATGTGTCATGTGTAGATAGTGGTCGAGGGCATAGCAATACCAGAGGGTGTTGTCCACACTCCGATATTCGCTTCCAGTGGGCACGTGACCAGGAAGAGGTAGGGTATCCGGCAGCATGCCCCGTTTGAAGTGGCGGGCTAGTTCACGTAGGATGCGCGACATATCGCTATAACGTCCTGTTGCGATAGTAATTCCTGGCAGGGCAATCAACGCATCGCGCGTTCGGCTTTCCATACTGTAATAATCCGAGAGCAAAAGCGGAATGCTTTGTGGCCTGCCGAAGAGAAGTTCGTGATCGCCAACTGAGCCGGTACGCGGCAGCTTCTGATGCATCAGAAAGCGGTCACAAGCTCGCAGGAGATGACTCAGATATTCTTCTTCCTCTTTATGTGGGTGAGAAGAGGCTGTAGAGAGAGGAAGTACAGACAGACGCTGCGCCTGTGCCGCTTTGCCGCCGTCGCCAAGGTAGCGTTGAGGCTGCAATGCATTGAAGAACAATTGTTTTTGTCCTTCGACACTGCGTTTGTAGGAATGGTTTAATTGATTGGGGAGTAACGTCTGTGTGGCAAGCTCCTCTGTACTCGCGATGATAGTCAAGGTTGCATCCTCGTTGGACCAGAGGGTAGCGCGAATAACTCCTGGAAGGTAGAGATCGTCGAGCGCGGGCCGACCTTCTGCCGCGTTTCGTCGTCGTAAGAAGTTCCAGTACCAGACCCCCGTCGGAATAAAGGTTGCCTCGCTCTCTGGCTGACCAACCGCCAGGATGGAATAGGGGAGTGCCTCATTCCATGCACGAATAGTACACCCTGCGACTCCTCTAGGGAGTGTGACGGAATAATCTCGCTTATTACCGTCCAGCATCTCTTCCCAGCCGCGCTGCTGCTGATGTTGCCGAATCTGAAAATGCCACTCGTTGCTCCCATGCTGGGGCTGGTTATGTGGACGATACGCGGTGAAGGGCAGAAGCGTGAGTGTCAGCGGCTGTTGCGTTGGGTGGCTCTGTTCAGAGAAGCGTCCTTTTCCACTGCTCAGAACGCCCGTGATACCGCTCCTTCTATGTCCTGACTCATCAGCAGTTGTAGTACGGACAACGCGGTATTGAATACACGTTGTGTTACGGCCTTGCTGCATCCAGATGCGTTTTTCGAGCACAATACCGTCGATGCCACCAAGACGGTAGGTGAAGACGGGGAACCCCTCTTCGAGCCGAAATGTTTCCAGGTGTACAAAACCAGATGGATTGAGCGTACCATCTCGATACTCATTGGTGCCGAGATAATAAGTACGCTGATCAAATACGACCTCTTCGTCGATCTTCGCAAGCAGAAGCTGTGGTGTAACGGTGTCTGGTGGGCAGGCAACGAGCAAGCCATGCTCCATACGGGTCAGGACACCTGCAACGGTTCCTGAGGCGTATGCCCCCAAGCCATTCGTGATGAGCCACTCACGCGAGATGGTCTCATTCAAGTCACAGCAGACGCCGCGATCAAGAGTGATGGGCATCATAGTAGTCCCTCCAAGCCCCTCAAAAATTATGATCTGCGACTACATGTAGACAGCAACTGTGTTCCCCCTGCACCTCGTGCGAGTGTCAGGATAGATAACGCGGCAATGCGTTTATATACTTCGACAGTGTAGCATACTACAAGCTCAAAAACAGTATTTTTTACCCCATTTGTCTTGTGTGACTACAAATTCGCAGCATTGTAATATCGTTTGTAAGACATATATCAATCTTTGTTCTTTCTAACATTGGACCTGTGGCTTTACAAGCTTGATCTAGACAAGGCACCCATACAAAAATGTAACATATTCATGGCTTTCATTGTGATACACATCTAAAATGATGCGTATTATCTAAGAGATATCTTTAAGGTCTCTGTTCTTCGGAGGAAACAATACTCCTCAAAGGATGGAGAACCTATCTGTTATAGCTTACATCATCTATTAGGAGGTTATCCTTCATGCTATCCTCTTTTCTTAAGGGAAGACAGTCATCCTTATTTGTAGTCGTCTTTGTTCTACTCTCCCTGCTCCTCGTTGCCTGTGGTAGCAATGGTGGTAGCTCAACTGGTGGTAGTGGTAGCTCCACGAGTAAACCGTCTGTTGCCGCACCCAACGATCTGATTAGTTCAGGATATTTGACAGTTGGTAGTGATACAACCTATGCACCACAGGAGTATATCGATACTTCGACGGGCAAGCCTACAGGTTTTGATATTGACCTCATCAGTGCTGTCGCACAAAAGATGGGACTACAGCCAAGGATTATGACAGCCAAGTTTGACTCTATTATCAATAGCCTCTCTGCCAAGCGATTCGATGTGGTGATCTCCGCTGTCACCATTAACGCTGATCGGCAAAAGGTAGCGGACTTTGTGCCGTACTTCAATGCAGGCGAATCTCTACTTGTGCAGAAAGGGAATCCGAAGAATCTTAAGAGTCCGTCCGACCTATGTGGGCAAAATGTTGGAGTACAAAATGGCACAGTTGAGCAGATGGACCTGCAAACAGCAAGCGATGCTTGTAAGAAAGCTGGCAAGCCTCCAATCAACATGACCATTTTGCAGGATCAAACAGCCGTCATACAGTTACTTTCCAGCAGCCGTGTCGTTGCCACCTACCAGGACTCTCCCGTAACCGACTACTACAATAAGCTGAATCCGGGTCAGTTTCAGGTCGGCGGCTCCGTTGTTAACGCCGCGCCAGAAGGCATTGTCATACGTAAGGCCGACAGCGCTATGTTGAAGGCCGTACAAACTGCCTTCAATTCACTCAAGGCTGATGGAACCTACAAAAACCTCATTAACAAGTGGGGCTTGACCACAGGCGCGATTAGCCTGATGGATCGTCGCTCCAATTTGGTATAAAGAGAAAAACATGAATGTGCTGTGGATGGCATGTCGCCTCCACAGCACATTCATGTTTTTCTCTTTTATGAATACCCCTTGTGTGCATAACTTCAATCGGGTATCATAACCTGCAAGTATCTTTCTTATGTGTAAAGAAGGATGCTATAAAAGACACAAGAGGAGGCCCAATATGTTCCGTTGGGAAATCGTCTGGCATAATCTTTTTTCTCCCGTCTTTTTGAATGCAGCGTGGACAACATTGTGGCTATCGGTAGTTGCCCAAACATTAGGTGTCATACTGGGACTACTCCTCGCGTTGATGCGTATGTCACGCTCTCCTCTGCTTAGTGGCCCAGCTCGCGGCTACATATGGCTTTTTCGTGGTAGTCCGTTGCTGGTACAAGTGCTCATTCTCTTTACCGGGCTGCCGCCAGTTTTTCCAGTCTTGACTCCCTATCTTACTCCCATCACGTGTGTATTGATCGCCTTTTCTCTTAACGAGGGAGCATATATGTCGGAGATCATTCGTGCCGCCATCAGCTCAGTTGATACTGGACAAATGGAAGCGGCAAAGGCTCTTGGAATGCGTTACTCTCTTGCAATGAGGCGCATTGTGCTTCCCCAGGCTGCGCGTGTCGTCATTCCCCCATTAGGCAACGAATTTAACAATATGTTGAAAACGACCTCTATCGCGTCAGTGATTGGACTACAGGAATTGACATACACCGCTTCAACGTACGGCGCACAATCCTTTTCTAGTTTTGAACTGCTTATCGTTGCCACCTTCTACTACCTGATTCTTACAACGCTTTGGGGATACGTCCAGCAGTGGATTGAGAACCGACTCGACCCCAATCGCCCAACAGCGAAGGTCGAGTTGAATGAAAAAAAGGGGTGGACTCAGCGTACCATTGGATTTGGCAACCGCACTGGTGGTGGTACCCTCGTGGGAGGAAGATAATGAATACAACAAATACAGAAGAAATGGTGCACGCTGAAAAAATTGTCAAACGCTTCGGCAGTTTGACCGTGCTCAACGGTGTCGATCTCTCGGTGAAGCGTGGACAGGTCGTGGTGATTATCGGACCAAGTGGCTCTGGTAAGACAACGATGTTGCGCTGCATCAATCACCTTGAGAAGATCGACAGCGGACGCATCTACGTCAACGGCGAACTGGTTGGCTATCGTGAGAAGAATGGCAAACTGGTGGAGGACCGCGAGTCGAATATCGCGCGCATCCGTTCACAAATCGGTTTCGTCTTCCAACGCTTCAACCTCTTTCCGCACATGACGGCCCTCGAAAATATCGTTGAGGCTCCCGTACATGTGCTTGCTCACAAAAGAGAAGAGGTCATGGATCGTGCATATAACCTGCTAGGAAAGGTCGGCCTCTCAGAGAAAGCGAACAGCTATCCACACAGACTTTCTGGTGGGCAGCAGCAGCGCGTCGCCATCGCGCGTGCGCTGGCAATGAACCCCAAACTGATGCTCTTCGACGAGGCCACCTCCGCTCTTGACCCTGAACTGGTTGGTGAGGTCCTCAAGGTCATGCGTCAACTCGCCGATGAAGGCATGACGATGGTAGTGGTGACGCACGAAATGAGCTTCGCCCGCGATGTCGCCGATCACGTGATCTTTATGGACAAAGCCGTAATCGTGGAGCAGGGACCGCCAGAACAAGTGCTTGAACACACGCAAAATGAGCGCACACGCGGCTTTTTAGGAATGATTCAATAACTATGCGCCTACACACCGCCACCGTCACCGCTGCGACCACCATACGTTCTGGCGTGCATCTGATTGAGATGCACGCGCCAAATCTGGTGCAGGCGGTACAACCGGGGCAATTTTGCATGGTACGCTGTTGCCCACCTGAGATGACCGATCCATTGTTGCGGCGTCCCTTCTACGTTCACAGCAGCAATCGGATTCGAGGGCTATGCACTCTGCTCATACATGTGCGAGGACGCGGTAGTGCATGGCTGGCGCGGCAACAAGAGGGGGCGCTGCTTGATCTGCTGGGGCCACTGGGTCATGGTTGGACTATTCGTCCAACGGTGCGAAATCTGCTGCTTGTAAGCGAAGAGAGCCAGCTTCCCGCTGTTACTTTGCTAGCGCAGGTCGCGTTGGAGCAGGAACTTGCAGTTACCCTTATCAATCAGAGCAGCACTGCTGAAGAGAGCTATCCGCCCGCGTTGTTGTCGCCCGAGATCGAGTACCGCGTCATTGCTGGTGGCGACGGTCAAGCTGAAAATCTGCTGAACACTCTTCAGGATTCCCTCACTTGGGCTGATGCCACTTGTTGTAGCGTTTCACATGAAACATCGCTCACTCTCTATAACCGTTTTGAGCGTTTGCGTGGCAAGAACTTTGCACAGGGCACGCTTACGCGACCATTGGTATGTGGAACTGGCATCTGTTTCGCCTGTAGTGTGGAGACGCGTTCCGGCCAGAAACTCGTCTGCCGTGATGGTCCGGTGTTTGATCTGAGAGAAATTGTGCGATAAGGTCTTTTAGCCTAAAACTCGTCTAGATGTGGCGGATAGTGTATTGCCTTCTTGTCGATAGTGCAGGTATCCTGCGGAAGTGTGAAGCCGGGCGTGATGTCCAGCAGCTGCAGGAAGGCATCAACAATGAGCGGATCAAAGCTCTTTTCTGCGTCCAATAAGATACGCTCACGGGCGTCTGCGTTAGAGAGCGCGTTTTTATATGGACGCTGCGAGGTCAACACATCGTAGACATCCGCTATCGTCAGAATGCGTGCACTAATCGGAATAGCCTCGCCTTGCAGTCCCGCTGGATAACCGTGTCCATCCCATGCCTCATGATGACAGAGCACGGCCTCTACATAAAAAGGATGAACATCGCAGCCGATGAGAATACGTGCCCCAATGACAGGGTGACGCTCCATCTTGCGTCGCTCCTCTTCAGAAAGGGCCGCAGATTTATTGAGAATATCGTTGGCGATCCACGTCTTGCCCAGATCATGGACAAGCGCTGCCAGGGCGAGATCACGTGCCTCGCCTCTACTCCATCCCAGGTAGCGTGCCAGCCGCTGGACATACGTCGCTACCCTACGTGAGTGTTCGTAGGTAATAATATCTCGTTCCTGGATACTTTTTGCGAACGCGAGAATGACTTTTCTCGTCTCTCGGTCTCGCTCAATATGCGCAATTCCCACCACATTACGCTCCCACCTCGCCGGATTCGACAACTATTGTAGTCGCCGCCGCGTTTGAACAAAAGGACACACTGAAGAAGTTCTTTATATAGATATAGACGTTGCCAGTCGGCAATTATACAATGCTTTCCGGTGCTTAATCTGATTTTATACTATCTCTACTATAGCCATATAATATATTAATGTTTCGTTCTAGCGTCTGTCCATGCTTACTTGTAAATAAGGTACTTTTGTCCGTGTCGGGGTGCCTCATCCCCCAAATAGTCCCTATTTTTGACCTGATTAAAATGAATCGTCGTGGTTTGTGATAGACTTCCGTTTATACAAAGAAAAGAGTAGGGAGACCTTCTTATACGTATATGGATGAGTCACGATGATAAAGCAAGGCGACAACCAGGAACAAAATAACACCAACGAGGAAAACACACCCTCTATGACAAGCGAAGACCTGCGGAGCGAAGTTGTCACAGTTGTCCTGACCGCTGATAATCACCTCGGCTATGATGCCTTTGGGCCACATAAGCGGGAGGAGTGGCAGCGGCATCTTCGGAATGCCTTTCAACAGGCAACGAACTTTGCGATTGCACAGAGAGCCGATCTGTTTATTCAGGCTGGCGACCTGTTCGATACAACAGCACCCGATGAACGCGACCGTAGCTTTGTGGCGGCACGTCTGGCACAGTTGAAACAGGCAGGAGTGCGTGCCATCACCCTCGGCGGTGTTCACGATGCGCTGTCTGATGCACAAGATGGCAATTCAACACCAGCTCCGCAAATCAGCTATGCGCAACTGGGAGCGTTACAGTATCTACCGCTTATACATAAAGGTCAGACAGCAGAAACAGAAGCACTTGAACCACTGCTGCTTGATATACATGGTATCCTGGTTGGCGTCTGCGGTCTCGGCATCCTTGCCGACCAGGAAGGCGATCCACTGGCCCATCTGCGCGTTCAGAGTGAAATTGAGCACGCTGCTATTCCTATTCTGGTTTTGCATGCTCCAATCGAAGGCTTGACTAACGGCACTTCGCGGCTTGATATGCGTGCACAGGTGAGCCGTAACAGTATAGAGCAGCAGACGACGTTCCGCTATATACTGGCTGGTTATCAGCATACTTACAGCCACACACATATCGGACAGACCGATGTGATCGTCGCAGGCGCGACTCTATCTACTCGCAACGTCACAACTCCGGGCAACGACCAGGCTCCTGGCTTCGTCTTCATGGGTCTTGCCGCTGATGGAGTTCGCTGGTGCAATCATGTTTCTGTCGACGCTTTACAACTGCAGCGACTAGTTATTTCTACAAAAGAACTTTGGTCTGAAAGCGCCACTTCGTCGCCAACTGAGCGTATTCTAGAGCAGTTGGAGCCTTTATGTGGACCTGAGGCGATACTTCAGCTGCGTCTCGAAGGTGAGTTAACACGCATGCAATATCATCAATTGGACCTTAACAAGATACGGCGCTGCGGTGAGGAACACTGTTTCGCTCTCTTCATCGACGATAGCGATCTTTCACTCCTGGTGGAGCAAGATGCCGTTGTTGCTGAAACAGGTGAACGCTTATCGCCGCGAGAAGAGCTGATCGCGGTAGCGGATGAGTGGATAGATGCGACTGACGATGAGCAGGAGAAGAAAGCACTGCGCAATACAAAAGAAGATTTGTTGTTAGCTATGGACGATAGTAGAGGAAAACGATAACATCATCCCAATGAGGACAAGGGGAGCGAACGGAGTACATTCATGATAATCCTAAAACATTTGACGGTCGAACAGTTCAGGCTCCTACGCCAGGTGGACCTGCACTTTCCCCAGCGTGGAAGTATTCTTATTCAAGGCCCTAACGAAGCTGGTAAATCGGCTCTGCTTGAGAGCATATACTTCGCGCTGTATGGTGAGTCGCTCATGTTCGATAGAGGCAAACGTTCGCTCGATGATCTCATTCTCTACGGTGCCGACAATGCCAGTGTTACCCTGAATCTCTCCGTGGACGCGACCGAACTAATGGTGACACGTACAGTTGAGCGCGGCAAGGGACAAAAAGTCGTCTTGCAGGTGCGCCGCCTGGGTATGGCTGAAGAGGAGCCTATTACCCGTCTCAACTCCGCCAACGAGCGGATCATCGCCGAACTGGGGCGCATGGATGGTGAAACGCTGCGTAACTCGTGTCTTCTTGAGCAAAAGGGGCTTGATCGGCTGGAACGACTACACGGGATTGAGCGCGAAGCCACCGTTCGCAAGCTTCTGGGCCTGGAAAAGCTGGTGCATCTTGGCGAACAGTTCAAGGTGACTCCCCACGATGAGCAACTCCTGGAAGAAAGTACTGATCGGCTCCGTCTGGCTGAGCTACAGGTACGTATCCCCGAACTCAGCAAACAACTTGATAACCTTGAGGCTGCTCTCGATGCCGTAAAAGTCTCCGAGTATCTCACGGAGATCAATCAACAAGAAGTCGAGATCGCGGAACAAGAGCTTTCCCTGGAACAGATACAGGCAAGAAGGACTGAACTTAAGAGCCGTCAGGGGCGTGTTCAACAACTCAAGAGGGCTGACGCTACGCTCGGCGAGATCATCGATGCCTATGACGCGATGGCCGAGGCCCGACGTGAACTGCCAATTCTGGAGAAGCAGATCGCGGAACTGGAACGGCGCGAGCAGGAAGAACTGCCTGGCCTGGAAAAACGTGTCGGCGAACTGGTAGAGTTGACAAAATCTTTTGGCACACTGCAACGCATGTCAAACGATCTGCTCACAGCAGTCGAAACCATCAAAGACCTGGAACAGGAATTGAAGCACTATGATGAGTTGCAGGATGACCTCAAGGGAATTGATGAGCAGGTCGAATATGCACGTGGACGCATGGTGCAGTCACAGAGGGCCCTCGCGGAACTGGAAGAGCGACAGCGGACAAGCCGCCCTGCTCTGGAGGCGCGTCTTGAGCGGTTGAACACGCTTACCGAGCGTCTGACAGAACTCCGCCAACTCGAGGAGCGCTACACTGCTCTTGTAGGGGACAGAAAACGAGCGGAAACAAGTGGAGATCAACTCGAGAAGGTGCAGCACGATCTGCAAGAGACTGAGCAAGAGTTGACACTGGTCGAAGCAGAAGCGAAGCAGGTTCAACAACAGGCAGAGGCTCTGGAGAAACGCGGGCGTCAACTGAGTGTACGCCGCCAATTAGAAGAGTGGCAGCGTTTGAAGGGTCTATCACAGGCACTTAGTGACGCGGAACAACACGTACGCGTGGCGCATGAACATCAAGCAAGGCTCACAGAGGCTGCATTAGAGGCACGTCGCTCCGCTACCAAATATATGGGTCTTGTCATTGCCTGCGTCGTTCTCTTTCTCTTATGCGCTGGAGGCGTAGTGGCCGAATTTGCACAACACGCGTCCGTTGTCGCGGTGATTCTTGGAGTGCTAGCCCTCTTACTAGCAGCAGGAGCGGGGCTGTTCTATCAGAACTACAGCAAGTCTCGTATAGAGGAACAGTCAGCCGATAAAAAGGTGCAGGATGCTATGAGCAGGGTGAGTATGATGGTCGCCGCTCGTGAAGCCGCTGTGCGCATGGGCGGTAATCACGAGGCGCTCGAACAGGTCGAGCGCAAATTGCGTGCCCTCACGGGTACAGTTCCACATTCAATCGATGAGGCACAATCCCTTCTTCAACAAACTCAGGATCAAGGTGAGAGCATCCCCGACTTGCAGGAGCGGATCAAAGAGAAGCGCGACGAAGCCAATGCTGCTCATAATCAGGTGAACGTGACGATGGAGGCAGTGACAAATCTGCGTAAGACATGCACCCAGTTGGAAGAGCAGCAGAAAAGCCTGAATGATATAGAGGAGCAATTACGCTCGGACCAAGCTGCAATTGGGCATATGCACCAGGAGATCATAATGCTTGCAGGTCAGGAAGGCTTACCACAGCCAAGTGTTAATGAGCGTCTGCAAAGCATTCCCGCCTTCGATGAGTACGCCTCTATTCCAATAACGCCTGTCCTGTGGACTTCCGAAGAGAATGTGAGCGGAGTTCCAGAACTGGATGATCTGATCGAAAGTACCATCAAGGCAATGAAGCACGAACTGGCCTCGCTCGACAGTAAGGCGGACCTGGCAACAGAGCTTGCAAACCAGGTCAAGATGTATCAAGACTCGCTCGACGTGATGTTGACGCGCAAAAACATCGTCGAGGAGCGCAACGAACGCTACCAGACCAATCCCCCCACTCAACAGGTCGAGCGGGCTCGTGAACAACAGACCGCGTTGCGTAATGCCCTCCAATCGCTTCAAGAGTCACTGCGCCAGCGCGTCAAGACGCTCGGCGTGGTGTTTGGACAGGCGGCGATCAGCAACGCGGAGACATCCGCACGAAAACAACTAGAGCAATTAAATGTTACGCTCGGGGGCAAATTCGCCCTTGAGACACAGAAGACCACCTATACAACGCTCCTCAAGGAGCGGCAGGAGTTGCTTGCCGAGCATTATAAACAACTGGCAAAGTTTAGCAACACGTTGGGAAGCTGGATCGTTCCACCCAATCCTTTCGCGGATGCACTCGTCACGCTGCGTACACGCTGTCAGAAAGAACTGGATGAGGCCAACGAAAAGGAAATTCTGGCAGAGCTTGAGCGCTTGCAGGCCCAGGAGGGTGCCTCAAACGCGAAGATAGCGCTTTGCCGCCAGGAGATCGAAGACGCACAGGAGCGCGTTGCGACCATGCTGGTACGGCGCAATCGTCCAACAACGCGGAAATATACCTTCACCGATATTGTCGCCGTCTGGCCTCTCCTCGCAGAGTATTCCACCCAGGACCGCGATCGGCTGGAAGCCAAGCGTGAAGCCACCGAGCATGAACTGGACGACCTGGAACAACAGGAACTTGACCTCAGCAATCGCTTACAAGCAGGGAGCACGACTCTCGATCTGGCACAAGCACGCACCCACCTGGAACAGCAAGAACGCTCCTATCAGGTAAAGAAGCGCGGCAACCTGCTTATTAAAACGGTCAACGACCGTCTGGTAGGTAAGATTGTGCCGCGTACAGAGCACTATATGCAGCAGATACTGCCGTTGCTGACCAGTGGTCGCTATCACGATGTACGTCTGACTTCAAACGAAGAAGAGGAGAGCATTAGCGGTGGTTCTCTCCAACTTAAGGTATGGGACTCGGCGGCGGGTGAGTACATTTACAAATCTGCCTTATCGGGTGGTGCCGCCGATCAACTCTCGCTCGCCTTGCGCCTGGCCTTCGCTATCGCCACTTTGCCGCGTGAATTGAACGTATCCCCTGGCTTCCTCTGCCTGGACGAGCCGCTTAGCTCCTTTGACCGTGGTAGAACACAAGCATTGGTGGATGTCGTCACCAGTGAAATGCTCGGTCAGCATTTTGAGCAAATTTTGCTCATTTCGCACAATAGTGCCTTCGATCCGGCTCTCTTCCCCTACCATGTCTATATGGACAATGGCGCAGTTGTGGAGAGCAACCTGCCCGTCGTGCAAGCCCCAACGCCATCTATAGATGTAGTCGAGCCGCGAACGGAGGAGCCAGAGGAGGCGGAAGAGCAGGATATGACAGTCCATGTGGCTGCAATTCCTGTAAGGGTGGGTGGAGAATAATTTATCACAAGAAGAAATTGCATCCGTCCACGGACGGATGCAATTTCTTCTTGTGATGGATTGAAGCTAGTGGAACAAAATCAGTATTGCCACCACTAATGCGTAAATAACAATCGTCTCAGAAAAAACCAATCCCAGAAGGAAGTTGGTACGAATCGTCAAGGCTGCTTCTGGATTGCGACCTATCGCTCCTCAATGATGCCCATGTGAAGGGGGAGGAGTGTATGTCGGCTGGTGTGTTGGTGTTGAATGTATGGTAGGCGAGTGATGGTGCTGTGGCTGATGCTGATGATGGGAAGGATGATGTGACCCTGATTGAGACTGTTGATTAATGGAAGAGGACACATCAGTATCGGCAAATGGAGCAGCATCGTACCTAGAAGCCGTTGACCCAGGACTACTCTGCCGTCTTTGAGAGGTGCGTCGAAGCCGAGGAAGCACTATGAGACATACGACAATAAACATGATTAGAAAAATGAAAAGAGATTGATCCATATTGTGTTCTCCTTTTCTATATGACCGGACGCTCACACTTTTTACGCTTCTTCATACATTAGAGTTGCAGATTACATGTTCTTATCTTTATTCCATCTCTTCCATGCAAGCGGTTAAGGTGAAACAAGATACCTTATCATTTCGTGAATGTATAGTGATACATTGTTTTACTATGTATATGAAAGAAGGAATATAATGTTACAAGACGCGCTCACCGGTGTCGTTGCTGGTGCTCTAGGAACGGTCGCGCTCAATGTGGCGACCTATGCAGACATGGCTATTCGTGCTCGCTCGTCGAGTGGTGCTCCATCTCAACTCGTTGGTAAGTTAGCTGACAAAGCAGGTCTCCCTCTATCCTCCAAAGGTGTGGGCTCCAATGATGAGACGGCCCAGAACCGTGAGAGTGGTCTGGGCGCTTTGTTAGGCTATGTGAACGGGCTCGGCGTAGGTGCGCTCTATGGGCTGCTACGATCACAGTTTGTTGATGTGCCCATACCGCTTGCTGCTACTGGCGTTGGCTTGGCTGCGATGGCGGCCAGTGACGTTCCCCTCGTGGCTTTGGGAGTGAGCAATCCGAAGACGTGGGGAGTCTCGGGTTGGGCCTCCGATGCAATTCCTCACCTCATCTACGGTCTCGTTACAGCCATTGCTTATGAGGCCTTGAGGAACACAGACGAACGGTAGTGATGGAACTCTGTCATTGTTGCTTCAGCCTCAAATTTATGCCAAAGACGGCATAAGTTTGAGGCTGAAGCAACAATGACAGAATAATCTTGAGACCGTCATGTTTGCTGCCTATCTGCAAGGTGGATGGGTCGCGTGATGCATTTCCCCTATTGCTTCTCTGGAACATTTGCGCTATCATACGGGTGTCTCTGCATTCTCATCAAGCTGAAGGAGGACACCCGGAATGGCAGGCCAGGACAAAGAGATCAGACGCCAGTACGACCGCGTTGTGCCAAGTATCGATCAAGGCTCCTCGCGCGTTAGCAAGGCTGCTGTTGGTCGTGCAAAGAATGTTCAGAGCACACGTGTTGAGCAGCGTTCCAACGTACCTGCCTCGCGACAAAGTTCACGTGGGTCCTCCAAACAAACATCACCCAGGAGAAAGAGCGGTCAAGGGACACAGGGCGGCAAAAAAAACACGCAGCCCTACCGCACCGTTCCCGCGCCCTCATCCAATAATCCAAGAGATACACGCGCCATTGAGTGGGCTTATAACAAGTGGAACAATCTAGAACCACACCATCAGCAACGCTTCTGGAGCTTCTTGCTGCTTGTGTTGTCGCTTCTCCTGTTTGGCTCGCTAACCGTATTCCGCAACACGATTATCCTGGGTGGTGTTGCCAAATTCTTTATCACCTTCTTTGGCTGGTCTGCCTATCTGCTGGCGCTCGGCCTCGTCGCCCTTGCCCTTGCCCAACTCATCGAGGGGATACGCAATGTGCATATTCTCCGAACGTCGATGGTGCTTGGCCTGATCGTGATCTGGCTCCTGCTGCTCACGGAGAGCCGTCTGCTACTTGGCCCAGGCTCCGCGGGAGTCTTGGCGGAACTGCTGGTGCGTCCACTCCTGGGCTGGCCCCCCGCCGTCGCGCACATACTCACCTTCGGCCTGCTCATACTCGTTGCAATCTTCACATTTCGCATCTCCTTTGGGCATGTGCTCATGCTGAGCCAGTTTATCCAGCACATCTTCTCGAATGAGCAAAGACCATCCATGAGCAGAGGGAATGCTGTTCCTACAGGCCCATCGCCATTTCTTGGACAGCGTCCTCAATACAGTCGCTATGGCAACGGAATGGTTCCCGCTCAAAACCAACTGCAGCAGGGGGTAGTTGGTGGCAGAAGACGCCCTGGTGAGGACGATGTGGATGATGGTGAAGAGAATGTTGACTTTGAGGCTGATTTCGGCGACGAGGACGATGATCCACGCAACGACATCAACCTTCACAAGCAGGAGGTCGGCATCGTTCCGCGAGGACCCCGTGAGCCCCAACCGCTCGATCTAACCGATCATGCCAATGCTGTACAGGGGGCGCGTCAACAGCCTCTGCCTTTCAACGGGAAGATACCCCCTGACAAGTTCGTGGTGAAGGACTTACGCGAGATGGAGCCGCTTGCGCCTAATCCTAATCGCACACCTGCTGGCACGTCTGACATACCCAAAACGCCACAACGCACACCGCGTCTAGCCAATCCTATACCTCAAGGCGAGTCGTTCTGGATACTGCCCTCAACGTCGGTGCTCAACAATCCGGAAGAGGTCAAGCTCCAGATGCTCGGCGATGATACGGAAACGCTGGCAAGAACTATTCAGGAGACGCTGCGCAGCTTCCGCGTCGATGCTGAGGTCAAAAAAGAGGATATCAGCATTGGCCCCACGGTTATTCGTTTCGGCATCCGTCCCACAGGCAAGCCGGAGATGAAGCCAGATGAGAAGACGGGCAAGCTGGTGCCAGTGCGCGATGGTGCGGGCAATATTATCTACGAGACGCGTACGCGTGTGAGTCGTATCATGGCGCTACAGAACGATCTTGCCCTCGTCCTTGAGGCCAAGACTATTCGTATGGAGGCTCCCGTCCCAGGGCGGCCCTACGTCGGCGTCGAAATCCCAAATAAGAATAGCCGCCTCGTCACGCTGCGCGAGGTATTAGAGAGCAAAGAATATCAGGTGGTAAAGGCGAAATCTAAGCTCGCAGTCGCACTAGGTAAAGACGTTGCAGGTCTGGTGCGCATAGGCGACCTTGCAAAAATGCCTCACTTGCTGATTGCAGGTGCGACTGGAGCGGGCAAAAGCGTCTGCATCAATACTATTATTGCCAGCATTATCACCCAGGCTACACCGGATGATGTACGCATGCTGATGGTTGACCCCAAGATGGTGGAGCTAAACATGTACAATGGTATCCCCCATCTGCTCTCCCCTGTCGTGACGGAGGTCGAGAAGGTCGTCTCGCTCCTCAAAAACGGCATTAGCGAGATGGAGCGGCGCTATCGTCTCTTCTCACAACTGGGCGTACGTAACCTGGACGGTTATCGCAAGATGCGAGCCGAGAAGATAGCAAAGGGCGATAATTCGCTCGCCAACCTGCCTGCCATTGTGATCATCATTGACGAGTTGGCGGACCTGATGATGGCTGCTCCTGAAGAAGTTGAAGGTATGATCTGCCGTCTCGCTCAGCTAGCGCGTGCCACTGGTATTCATCTTGTCGTCGCCACTCAGCGTCCCTCTGTCGATGTCATCACAGGTCTGATTAAGGCAAACATCCCGACACGTATCTCGTTTATGGTCAGTTCCCAGGTGGACTCACGTACTATTATTGATATGGGTGGCGCAGAGCGGCTGCTTGGACGAGGTGATATGCTTTACCTGCCAGCAGATGCTGGCCGCCCGGAGCGCATCCAGGGTTCCTTCCTCGCTGATGAAGAGGCCGAGACGCTGGTGAACTACTGGAGACAACAGTCCGCACAGCGAGTGGCAACCGCTAACGGAGGCGGACAGCCCACCCCGGTTGTGTCTGTAGAACCAGGGTGGGAACTGAAAGAACAAGACTCAGACGACTTCGAGCTGGATGATGACCTGCTCGATAAGGCTGAAGAGGTTGTGCGCGAGTACGAAAAAGCCTCGATCTCGCTTCTACAGCGCCGCCTGCGTATCGGTTACTCACGTGCCGCACGCCTCATCGACCTGCTAGAGGAGCGCGGCATCATTGGTCATTCTGAGCAGGGTGGACGTTCCCGCGAGGTAATAGATGGCGGTGGTAATGGGAGCTATGGACGAGGTGGCGAAGGCCGTACAATGGCCGACGAGGTCGCCGATATCATGGCGGAAGAGAAGGCCCGCGACGATTTCCTGAAGAAACAGGCAGCCAACGGCTGGCTCCCACAGCAGCAGGATGAATCAGAAGAAGACGATGCATAGGGCCTATTGAAGGAGGGGAGAACAACAATTCACGCCTTCAGCAAGGCTGAAGGCGTGAATTGTTGTTCTCCCCTCTCATCGCTTCCATAGCTTCATCTATCTTGCTCAAACCATTTAGACTACGCTATGGACCTGTTTGGACGCAACCTCCTTGCGCGTTGTCCCATTCTTGCTGGACGATATATGGATTCCCGTTCCAAACCTCGTTTGAGCCATCACTGTTGGTCGAGCCATAGTTGTATGCACACTTGTCGCCAATTTCCTGACCCTGCGCATCGGTCCAGGCATTGATGAGCGGGTCTGTGGCAGCCTCCATCTGCTCATGTGATATGGTACTAATCGCCGCATCGGCATCGGTGTCACCATTTGGACTACCATTCGGGAGTGGACCGCATCCTTGCAAATCTGTACCATCGTATGGCATTGCTGCATAGATAGTGTTCGAGCCGAAGTAGTTGTGATATGCGCAGAACTGCGAGAAACTACATGCACCGCCAGAGCAAATGTTTTCGCCTTTCGCCGTGAAGACAAAAAACATCGTTGATATGCTTGGAGTCCAGCCGTTCACGCTCAAAGCATTACTCACTTCGTTTTGTATGTCCGAATCTTGTAACGTCGTCGATGGATAGGGCGCGGTATCTACCCAGCTTCCTGCTAGAGTAGCACTACTCGGAGCATTGCCATTTGAGTCGGTGTACTGCGTATTGTTCTTGTATAAGCCAGAGCCGCCAACATCGCTGAAGTAGCGCTGAATCAAGCTGTTATACGAAGAACTGACATAAGAGCCAGATGGTTCCCAGAAGATCGCGTAGGACTGCATTGTACCGCTCATGATGGGACCACCATTATAGACGAGATTGTTGCCACTTGCAAAGGACTTTACAGCATGCCTCGATTTGAAGAAGTGAGGTGTGTGCCGGGTATGTGGTCGAGAGGCAGCTTCTGCAGTAAATGGAGTGAACACACCTACTGCTAATGTCAGGGCGAGCAATGGAAGCAAAAGCATCCCAAATACCCTTTTTGTCATGAGAAAAACTCCTTTCTTCACAACGTTTACTGCTTTTTCAACGGTACCTGCCATAGCAACGAGTAAGACAGGAGAGGATGTAACTTGCTCGTTCAGGTATAGAGCTAGTGTACACAGAATAGCTTCACCCTCAATTTATTAAGAATGAACACGTGAGGTTACTTGATAATACATGCGTGGAAGGTTAATGCGAGCTTAAATAAGAGCAATAGGAGAAAGCAGAAAAAGATATTTTTAATAATCTTTATAAGCTATTATACAAGAAATTATACAAGACAAGAAGTATTTGTTCGGGGAACTTTTTGTGGTGAGTAACGTCTTAGCTAGGTAGATATAGTTAGGAAAGGGGCAATTATGTATAGAAGAAAAGCAATTTTGCTTTCCCATGTCTTGAAGATGGCTCTTCTGATCGTCCTTCTAGGGATTGGACTCGTGGCCTGCGGTTCCAATAGTACCAGTGGCTCGGGCGGTTCCAATCAGACCCCAACTTCTTCTCCTCAAGTACAGAATTGCGGGAAGGTACAAACTGGACCAAATGGCAAAATTCCGAATACGGCAGGTTCATCACAGGCCGGAAATTGTTTTCTGCAAGCATTTCAGCAATGTCATGCTGCCTCGTTAACCTACATGTCGAGCGGTATCGATACTATCGCTATTCGTACCTTCACTATCAAGAAAACAGATGGACACTGCGTGATTTCAGAGGTGATACAGCAACAAATTGTACCCCGTCCACCAAAGACCACAGCTACCCTGACCTGTACAGGTGTAACAAAGGGCGCGAACGAGTTGCGCATAACAGCATGCGGTACGAGCGGTGACGTGGTAGTGCCAATTGCTTGAGGATTTGGGGTAGTTGCTACAAGCAAGACCTATAGTGTTAGGCTAACAAAATGTTCTCTGAAACACTTCAACAGCAACTCACTCAACATGGCATCACCAACTTCGACGAAGTGGCCCTGCGTGAGGCTTTAGAGAAAAGGGCCGAGACGTATACCTTGATTAAGCTCGCCGATTGGCCCGCGCGTCGCTGGAAATGTCGTTACCGTCTGATGATGGGTGATGCTATGCATGACGCTCAAAGCGTCTCCGAAGCCTACGCGTTGGGATTATTAGCGGTTCTGAAACAAGATGCACACCTGTAGAGCCAGTGCAGCCTATCCTACAGGTGTGCATCTTGTTTCAGAACTTTTTACTACTCTGTTCCCTATTAGCCTTTTGAGACGTTTACTATAATAGTAGGGAAGAAAGTTTCTATCCCTGCCTGAATATATGCTTTACCTGAAAGGAACCATTATACGTATGCTGCGTACCATGTGTAAAGGGAAAATTCACCGCGCCACCGTCACACAAGCCAATCTTAACTACATTGGAAGTATCACAATTGACCAGGACTTGTTGGACGCCTCCGACATCTACCCCTATGAGAAGGTACAGGTAGTCAACGTCAGCAATGGGTCACGCCTGGAAACCTACACGATTTCTGGTGCTCGAGGCTCTGGTGTCATTTGTCTGAATGGAGCGGCGGCTCGCTTGAATGCTGAGGGCGACATTGTTATCATCATCAGTTACGGCCAGTACAACGAAGAGGAAGTTCGTTCGTTGGTACCACAGGTGGTCTTCGTTGATGAGGACAATCGCATCACCGAGAAGAAGAATGTGCCCCTGACCGAAATGCTTCCAGAAGTCTCTGGCGAAACCGAATACAGCGAAGTAGAGATGATATACTCTTAACTTCGCAGCAATTTTTTCATTCGACCGCTCGGTTGAATGGATGATTGCTTACCCTCTCCCTATCAAACGTTCGTAAGGCTCCTCTGCCATCAAGATTTTTCCCTCCCTTCTCCCTCCCGCTTGCTTAAACCCTCAATCTGGCTGCCTAACATCCTGGGCGTCTTTCATAAGTATGTTACAATTGACTCGATGTCATAGAGATAGAAAACGTCGAAGCTAGTATCACAGGAGGGACCATGAAAACACGATACTGGACGGTAGATGATGTAGAGCTTTTACCAGACAATGATGGCAACCAATACGAGGTTATCGATGGAGAATTGTACGTGTCAAAACAACCTGATGTGCAACACCAAATAGTATGCATGAAAGTAGCTTCCTTACTAGAACAGTGGAGCGAACAAACACAACTAGGTGTGCCAATTTATGAGCCAGGGATGATTTTCACGAACGATAATGCCGTGGTGCCGGATGTAGTCTGGATAAGCTACGAGCGGTATGCGACCGCCGTTCAAGCAGATGGGAAACTGCATAGCTCTCCTGAACTCGTCATTGAGGTTCTTTCCCAGGGCTCAGATAACGAGCGGCGAGACCGTGAGGTAAAGCGCAAATTATATTCACGCCGTGGTGCTGAAGAATATTGGCTTCTAAACTGGCGAGAGCGGCGTCTTGAAGTCTATCGACATTATGAGGGCCTACTTGAGCTTGAAAAAACACTTAATGAAAATGACGTTCTCCAATCACCACTTTTACCGGGGTTTACTTGTAAGGTTGGACGATTTTTTACGAGTATTCCAAAATAGTTAACCTCTCACGTCTTATGTTCCCTGACAGCAAGACGTGGGTATTTCTTCTTGCGGCGGAGTGATATAGTATTCCCATGCGTATTACCTCTCTACAAACACAGGCAACAAATCCCGACCGCATCAACGTCTTTGTTGATGATCGCTTTCTGTTGGGCGCTAATGCATTGGTTGTGCTGCAACTGGGCTTAAAGGTTGGACAGAGCCTATCAACAGAACAATTAGAGCAATTACGGAGCGAAGAGACTCTGCAACAGGCGGTTGACCGTGCGCTCAACTACCTCTCCTTCCGTCCACGCAGCCGCGAGGAGGTGCGCCGCTATCTCAAGCGCAAAGAGACACCGCCTGAACTGATCGATGTTGTGCTTACGCGACTGGACAAACTCGACTTCGTGAATGATCGCACCTTCGCAACCTTCTGGGTAGAGTCACGAGAGCAGTTTAATCCGCGCGGTTCCCGCGCCCTCAAAAACGAGCTGCGTATGAAAGGTGTAGAACGCGAAGTCGTTGATGAAATGGTCAGCGACGAAAAAGACGAGGAACGTGCGTTGATGGCTGGTCGCAAAAAAGCCCTGTCAATCGTGCGAATCCCCAACATGGACTACAAAACCTTCCGCACCCGTCTCGGCTCCTTTCTACAACGCCGCGGCTTTGGCTACGATGTTTCTACACGAACAGTCAAAGCATTATGGGAAGAGCTAAAAGAGGAGGAGGGCTTGGAGGATGATGAATAACATGCAGTTGACAATTGTTATTCATCATCCTTTCCTACTGTGTTGGAGTCACCCCAGGTTTCACCGCTGGCAACTGCACTGCGGGAATATTTGAAGGCGTAACGGGAACAATCTTGATTTGATGCACGTCACTTGGAATAGTATTACCATAGGTAACGTGAACGTTGACACTGTGCGGGTCGATTCCTGGCTGTTTCAGCAGGAATGTGTTGGCGTCCTTCTGCTTTATCCCTTTGATGTGACTCTGAATATTCTCAAGTTGTGTCGGCGATATCTGGTATTCTGCCACGCCGCCAACCGCGATTTGCATCGTCACCACGCCGCTGCCATCTACTCCCTGAATGGAGGGTTGACCGACCTGTGTGGATGAGTTAAGAAGTGCATAGCTAGAGCCGAACTGTTGCTGCGTTTGCTGCGTCAGCAGGAGACGCGCAAGGTTCTGCACCTCGTTTGTTTTGAAGTACTCGACGCTGCCTTGCTCTGTCAATGTGACGCTAACGGTCTTGCTGACGGCTCCTATCTGCGGATCGGAGGTTAGATTGCTATCTGTGTAGCCGATACCGCCAATGGTCGTTGCCCCATTCGCCTGGGCCTGTCGGCGCAAATCTTGCTCAGCCTGTACTCTAAGAGACTGTTTGAGTTGAGTCGCCAGCGCGTCCACGTCCGAGAAGGCCACCGTCTGTTGACAGTCGAAGATGCCAAGAACGCATTTCTGACCCGTCGTATTCCCCTGTTGACTTCCTGTCTTGCTGCTGGTAAGCACATAGGCCGGAACCGATGCCGATCCAGCGTCAATGGTGTGCTGCGTTGGTTTCGCTGTTACAGTCAGAACCTTTGTGATCACGTGTACCTGTGGGCTGAGATCGACTGTTGCTGAGATCGCTGCTTGAAAGGTATAATAGCCCACTAATCCTGCGATGAGCAGTATTGCAATGATGGTGAATGAGATGCCCACAAAGATTGAACCCTTGCGCCGCCGTCGAGTACGAGACTTCTTGCTCGGGAGTGCGCCAGCAACAGGAGCCACAGCAGCAAGTTGTCCTGTTTTTTCTACCAGCTTAGCGGGTCCTATATAGGTAGTTGGTGCGTTGTAATCCTCTTCACTAAATACGCCATTTTGTTGGACCTGTGATGTACCTACCGTGTCTACACGCGGCTTGCTTTCTTGCGCAACATTTCCAATGGGCCGCGCTGTTGTCGTACGCCTGGGGGCATCATCCTCAATAGATGTCACTGCTGGTATAGGCGCAGATTTGGGAGCTTTTACAGCCCGATATGCTTGCTCAAAAACCTTCAACAGTTCGTCTGCACTGCTAAAGCGGTCATTGGGATCGAGGGCGGTGCAATGCTTGACGACATATTCCATCGGTGGAGACAGTGGAAGTCGCTTTCCCTCGGTGGGAAGATGTCCGGTCAACATCTGATAGAGCATCACGCCCAGCGAATAGATGTCATTGCTAGGAGCCGCCACGCCATCGAGCCGCTCTGGAGCCATGTATGCAATAGTCCCCATCTCGTTGCCCGATTCGGTCAAGGGTGCGCTAGCTTCCATACCCTGAATCGAGGCGATGCCAAAGTCGATGAGGCGCACATAAACCTGGTCATTTCCCTCTTCCTGATCGAGCAAAATATTGCTTGGTTTCAGGTCACGATGAATGACGCCGCGTTTATGAATATATGCCACGGCTCGCACCAGTGCGGTAAAAAGCCGATGAACCTCTGAGAGCGAAAGGGGACCGCTTTGCAGGCGTTGAGCCAGTGTACCGCCATCAATGTAAGGCGTGACGAGGAAGAGACGGCCCTGCTCCTCTCCAAACTCGACCAGTGGTAGAATATGTTCATGTTTGAGATGTGCACTTACCTCGGCTTCGCGCAGAAAACGCTTGCGTGCCATCACATCATGCACAAGATCGGAACGAATGATTTTAACCGCCACCTCACGCCCAAATGCGGTGCGCTGCTGTGCCAGGTACACCTCACCCATTCCACCGACATCTATACGACGAACCAGATCATAGTTGCCAAAGAACGGCTTGCCCTGCTTCCCCTTGTTTCCAGAATGCCCGTTGCCACTAAAGGCATGCTGCTCTTTTATGGGACCGTGTTGTTCTCTCATATATTCGCCAATGGAAATCGTCTTACAATTACGCGGGCGTAATTCATATTGTCCCTATATTAGAAAGACGTAAAAATGGATAGATATATAAAAAACCGCGCTTCTACAATATTTCTGAGGATATCGCCGTGATTACAGGAAAAAACACTCGCACTCCCGTTCGTTCCACACGCAGTATAGCATCTGTAAAGGCAGATGGAAAGTAGGGGCGCGATTGATCGCACCCATGGGGTAAGGTGGTAGGGTACTGGAATCTGGACAATGTTTCCCCACCTCCCACCCTACGGGCGCGATCAATCACGCCCCTACAAGGTCACATATGTCTCTGCTACGATAGTAACGAAGCACGCTTCTACGTCGGAGGGGTGACGACAATGTATCAATTTATCGGAGTAAGGGACCAGGTAGTTAGCTACACCCATACGCGTATGTAAACCGCTGGTTTTTTTGCTGTGGTAGTAGTCTCTGCTGGAGAGCAGAAAGCGGTACAGTTTGAGAAGACCACGATGACGGTTTGTCCCTGCAAAGCTAGCTCGCGCATGGCGCGTCACGATGCGCCAACCCGCGATGCGCCAGGGTAAATCGAGCCATATGATATAATCGGCGGCGCACAGTAGCTCATCCGCCCCTTCAAGAAAGGGGCCTTCTGTCACCCAATCTGGTTCGGCAGCAATACGACTGATATCGGCGAAGCGAACCGCTAAAGAACGCTCAGCACCAAAACCACCTTCCCACCCGATGACATCAAGTTCATAGAAAGGTATATTCAGGCGAGTAGCAAAGCGAGCGGCAAGAGTCGTCTTGCCACTGCCAGCTCCACCAATGATATGAATGCGTGCCACTGTTGCTCCTCGGCTGCATGACTACATCTTCATCTTCGTCGCTGTTGTCCTTATCAGTCGGTCTACACGAATGCTTGCGTTATGTAACGCCCAAAGGTATAATAATTGAAGCATTATCCCTGCCTAACCGTATAATTTGGAGTTTTTGCCTTGAGCAATCATTATACACCGGGTCCTAATGGTAGAGAGTTGGGTAACAGCAGTTCGTTTGTAAGTCGTCGAGAGATGCGGGCCAGCAATGTAACTGGTGCGTTTCCCACAATAAGTTCAACCCTTGGTGCTGAACGGATTTACACAAGCTCGTTTGAGTTCGAGCATTTGATACAATCACTACGCGAACTTTTTGAGCACGACCGTCAGGTGGCGAGTCAGCAAGACTCTACACGCTGTGGTATCTGTTACCTCTTCTTCCCGGTCAGTGCGCTGCACTACCGCGAAGAAGGTTTCTACACGTGTGAAGCATGCGCGCATGCACTCGATAAACAACACATATACATGCTACGCAAACAACAGAAAATGTAAGAAGAGAGAAAAGGAAGAAGGGAGCCGAGCGATGCATCCGGATGCATCGCTCGGCTCCCTTCTTCCTTTTTACCTCATTATCAGGCCCATAAGCAGTAAAAATAGACCTGATCCCCCGCATAATGCAGGAGTCATCCATGAATCGAAACGCGGTGGTTCTCCTATCTTTACCACAGTGCGTGGATTATCAGGATCGTATAAGACGGGAACCTCTTGCCCTGGTTATTATTCTATAACTGCCTCTGCTTCTGCCTCGGCCTCCTCCTCTTCGCCTACTTCGCGCAGGTCTTCAGGACGGTCGAGGCGATCCAGGAAGAGGACGCCATCAAGGTGGTCGATCTCATGTTGCAGAATGCGGGCGAACCAGCCCTCGGCGGGAACACGCATTTGTTTGCCACGCACATCCTGTCCCTTAACGAGTATCCTGGTTGCGCGGCGGATGTTGTCCCCAACATAACCGGGGATACTCAGACAGCCTTCGGAGCCTAACTCCTCGCCCTCAGCTTTGACGATCTCAGGGTTGAAGACAGCGACCTTGTGATGCGCCCCTGTCTCTGGCTCTTCATATTCCGCGACAAAGATACGAATTGACTGCGCGATCTGTGGTCCTGCCAGACCGACGCCCCGAGCCGCGTGCATTGTCTCGAACATATCATCGACGAGCCTCTGAAGCGAAGGGTCGAAGTGATGAACCTTCTTCGCCTTCTGACGAAGAACAGGATTTTCTGTAGTGATAACTTTGCGAACTGCCATATATATGCTCACATTCCCCTGCACCGCACTCCACTACTTGAACGCCAATATAATATGATGATTACTTTGAGATGAGTCGCGGTGCTATAATTAACTCTATTTTACTACAAGACCATCCCTCATGTAAAAGCCAGCCGCTTCACCTTACATCTCAAACCATCTATGTAACGCGAAACAAACAACCAATATTGGCAATAATACGACAGCATATCTACATAGCCCTTCACTGTAACATGCCCACTTGATAAAAAAATGGCGAACGGCACATGAGAATAAATGTATTGTACAAAACTAGCGAGCCAGGAAGTATACTAGTGAGTGACTAACCCACATTCGCCACAGCCATCGTCGCTTCTTTTAAGGTGAAGGAGAAACAGGAATGATCATCAAGATGCAGCCAAAGAAACTGGACGGCAAACCGCTTATCAGCGCGGGCGATCCCGAATTTTACATTGGACGACTCATCGTTGAGGTGTGGTATGAGCCGTCAAGCAACAAAGGGACAGATCAGCTTGACGGAACATCCTTTGGCCGGTCACTTGACGAGCCAAAGACTCTGAGCATGCCCAGAGATCAATGGCTCAAGCTTCTTCTCAATGCTGTAGAAAGAGCTAAGAGACATATTGGAGACGCTCTACAACAAACTCCACCGCGGCCTCCTCATGAATAGAGGACCTGCCGTAAGAAGCATACTGGACACAAACATGAGAGATACCATCGAGACCGTTACAGCCTACATTGAGCAGCATGCACTTCTGCCAGAAATCGGCACTGTTATTGTAGCCGTTTCGGGCGGGGCCGACTCGCTGTGTCTTCTGCATCTGCTCCACACACTCTGTGGTCGAAACAAACGCTATCCCATTATACAACTTCATGTCGCGCACCTCAATCACCAATTGCGGAGTGAGGCGAGTGCACAGGATGCTATCGTGGTCGCACAACTTGCGGAGTCGTGGGGGCTACCTTCAACTATTGGCGTAACAGACGTTCCCATGTTGGCACGCGCTGAGCATCGGTCACTGGAGGATGCGGCAAGGACGGCTCGCTATCGCTTTCTACGCGAGGTCGCTCAAGGACAACCTATCGCGGTGGCACATCATCAAGATGACCAGGTAGAAACACTTCTGCTTCACTGGCTGCGCGGCGGTGGTATTGACAGCATGGTCGGGTTGCAGCCACGCCAGCAAGATATCATCCGACCCCTGCTCTCTATAACACATGCCGAGGCGCTCGCGTATTGTCAGCAACGAGGTTTAACCCCATTAGAGGACGCGAGCAACACGGATACACGCTTCCTGCGCAACCGCATTCGTCACGAACTTCTGCCACTACTAGAATCAATGAACCCTGGTTTTCGCGCAACACTGTTACGAAACTCAGAGGTAATGCGCGTTGATGCGGAGTGGATAGAGGCACAGGTGGGTAATGCATGGCACGATGTTGTTCTTTCGGAACAAGATGCACGTATTCTTATCTCTGTGAGTTCTCTACGCACTTTGCCGCTCAGTCTCCAACGACACATGCTGCGACGTATCACTAGTAAGCTAAGCGCGGGTCAATCGCCATTAGAGCTACGTCACCATATGTTAATCGAACAACTCACGCAGAGAAAAGATAACGTGAAGGATGTGTTACTACAACTGCCTGATGCTCTCGTTGTCAGCCGAAACGACGATACTATGGTGTTTGAGCGTGTCGATGAGCTAAGAAAGCAATCCGTAGTCACCGTTGAGCATGAAGCTGTTACACTATCCATTCCAGGAAGTGTATCTATTCCAGGAAATCCCTGGATTGCGAAAGCCGAAATACTGACTGATGAGACTGCGCATGAGGCAAAAAAAGCGTTGCAGTATGAGCAGTGGGACGCTGTGTGGCGTCTACTCGCGTCTACTGGTCATACAGTTTATGTCGATGCCGACAAGATAGCAGACGTTCTGCAAGTACGCACAAGGCGTCCGGGTGATCGCATCAGACCGCTAGGAATGGCACATGAGAAAAAGGTGCAAGATATACTGGTGGACAAGCACATCGCGCGGACTGAGCGCGACGAACTTCCGCTCTTTTTTTCGTCTAAGCACTGTATCTGGCTGGGTGGCGTATGTATTGACGATAGAGTACGCCTGACCAGCAAAACACAACACATTGTACGATTATCATTAACGGGGAGGAGGTAGGTACATATCCATGCACGAAGATATCTTAGAGGTCCTCATCACAGAGGAACAATTACGCGCTAAGACCGTTGAATTGGGAGAGCAGATTACTCAACACTATCGGGATAAAAACCTGCTGCTGTTGGGAACTCTCAAGGGGGCTGTCCCCTTCATCGCGGACCTGTCGCGTGTTATCAACCTGCCACTAGAGATCGACTATATGGCGGTCGCAAGTTATGGAGCTAGTACCCAATCGAGTGGTGTGGTGCGTATCGTTAAGGACCTGGAGGGACCCGTCAATCAGAAGCATGTCCTGATTATTGAGGACATCATCGACAGTGGCCTCACCTTACACTATCTGGTAGACCTGCTGAGGAGGCGTAACCCCTTGAGTCTGCGCATCTGTACGCTGCTTGACAAGAGGCGGGAGCGACTCAAGTACGTCGAGGTTGATTATACTGGTTTCCTCATCCCCGATAAGTTCGTTGTTGGCTATGGACTTGACTATGCGCAGCGTTACCGCAACCTTCCCTACATCGGCGTCTTGAAGCCAGGCGTGTATGAAGAGTCGGCAAAGCCGCAATCCGAACATCAAAGTCCAGCCGAACAGGAATAGATATATTGTAGGGGTCTCATTCATTACACCCTTGTTCGCGATCATTCCAGTTGGTGTATGGTAACGTCGGTGTAATGAATGAGACCCCTACAAGAAAAAATCACACTAATAATGCACATTTGGATCATAAAAACTCATTCTATTTGCAGTATATATTCACATCCAACTTCGTTACTATCTTCTCGTTTGTCGCGTTACTACATAACGGGAACGTTTTTTCATCACAGGCGCTCTACCTTAGATTCTTGGGAACATTTGCACACATGTATATGCAAAGTAATCTAGCATAATAAATGCGTCGTATGTAATATGTATTATATGTTTATATTTCTTGATGAGACGGTCCCCAACATTGTTCGATAATGTGTACATGTATGTTGTCAACAAAGATGGTAAATATTCTATTCTCTTCAATTGGGGTGCTAGTGGGGATAGGAAACATAGGTATATTAGATGTATAGAGTATCTAACTGTGTAACTTCTTTAGAAAGAGGCGGAATATGCAGACCGAACAGCGTCCGGATCAGTTATCGCAATCATCATCGTCCTCTTCTCAGATCGTATCTTCGGGAACTTCGCAAAGTATAGATAATCAAGGGCAAACAGGCGTACAGAGAGTAGCAAAGTTGCCGATACATAGCCGTGCGGCGGCAGCGCAGCGGCTCAACAGTATTCCTGAGAGACCGGCCCGTGGTGCCTATTATGCTGTCCCGCATCGGCAGGTCAACCCTACTGGGTGGCGCATCAAGCGTCATATCAAGCGTAAAAATCTGCGCGAGAGCAACATGCGTTACGCCGCAGTGGATAATGCCGGTACAATGTGGGCTATGTTACCTCTGGCTTTTGGTTCGCTCATCTTCATTGTCGTCCTCGCCTCTGTCCTGGTTACAGTCACCGCTGTTGTCGGGGCAACGCAGCAGCGTTATAATCAACAGGTGACAACACTCTTTGATATTTTGCCCAAAGATAGTTTGAAAGCTTTTGATTCACATGGCACTCTGCTCTACCAGATGATTGACCAGGGTCTACAGACGAGCGTGCCGCTCGCTAAGCTTTCTCCCCATCTGGCACATGCTGAAATCGCCATTGAAGATCAATACTTCTACACCAATCCGGGCTACGATATCACCGGTATCGTGCGCGCGGCCTTATCAAATCTCACACGTGGACACGTTGTTTCCGGTGGCAGCACGATCACACAACAGTTGATTAAGAATGCCATCGTAGGCAATCAAGAGACGGTAGTTCGCAAACTCCAGGAGATTATCCTGGCTCCCTCGGTGTCGCGGCAGTTTACTAAAGAGCAGGTACTCTCGATGTACCTCAACACAACGTACTATGGTGAGCAAGCCTATGGAGCCGACGCGGCTGCGTTTACCTATTTTAATCTACAGGACACACCCAACGCTACGGCGGCATCACAGCTCGACATTGCACAGTCGGCGATGCTGGCAGGTATCCCAAGCGCACCTATTGGACGCGATCCATTCCTGCATCCCAGGGCGGCGTACCAGCGAGTACAAGAGGTCCTTCAGCAGATGTATGCCCAGGGATATATCACGCGCGCCGAGCAAGAGTCTGCCCTTCTTGAGACACAGCAGCCGAATTTCCTGCATCATGGAACGATTCACAACGATCTTGCTCCCCACTTCATGCACTATGCCCTCAACGAACTGGCGCAAGAGCTACACGTCAAGGTTCCTGATCTTTCACGCGCTGGTTTAGTCGTGTCTACAACACTCGATCTTCCCCTCCAGAACAAGGTACTGAAGATCGCCCAGCAGCACATCGCGGCACTGGCGCAAACGCATCACATGTCCAACGCGGCAGAGGTGCTCATTGACTATCACAATGGGGATATTCGGGTACTCCTCGGCAATATCAACCCAAACGATCCGCGCACTGGCGCATTCGACGTTGCCTCGCAGGGCTATCGCCAGCCCGGCTCCTCGTTCAAACCGTTCATCTACGCGACGGCCTTTGCGCAAGGCACCAGCCCGGGTGAGCCTGTAGTGGATGGACCACTGACGGTGCAAATGTGCTGTGGCCTACCGCCCTACGTCCCACATAACTACGATGAGCGCTATCACGGCCTTATTAGCTACCGCTATGCCCTTCAAAACTCATTTAACATTCCAGCGGTAAAGCTGGTCATGAAGACGGGTGTTGATGCTTCACTGCACACAGCGCAGGTAATGGGCCTCGGCAACTACCAGGGAACACCGAACTACACGATAGTTCTCGGTAGCCTGGGTGTCCACCTGCTCGACGAAACCTCCGCCTATGGTGTCTTTGCCAATGGTGGCGTGCGTGTTCCAGCTCACGCCATCAACACAGTGACAGATCCGCAAGGCAATGTCATTCTTCATGTGCAGCCAACAGGTAGCCGTGTCATCTCCAAGCAGACCGCGTTTATGGTTACGAACGTGCTCAGCGACAACTCCTCGCGTACCTATGAATTCGGCAAATGTAGCGCGCTCGACCTGCACAGCAGTTCAGACACGGACTGCTACCTTGGCAAGCCTGGCACGATTCGACCAGCGGCGGCGAAGACGGGAACCTCAACTGATTTCCGTGACAACTGGACGGTTGGCTACACATCCGACTATGTAATGGGTGTTTGGGCAGGCAACAACGACAACTCTCCAATGGTCAATGTAACCGGTGTAGACGGTGCCGCTCCTATTTGGCACGATAGCCTGCTGCTAGCAGAGCAGGGTAAACCTATAACAGGCTTTTCCAATCCAGGTGGCGTGGTTCAAAAGACCGTTAGCTACGGCGGTTTCACGACGACGGACTGGTACCTGGAGTAAAAAAGAGGAACAGGACGACAGCAAAGAAATGCCTGGCTGATGACGCATGTCATCAGCCAGGCATTTCTTTGCTGTCGTCCTGTTCCTCACTATATTAAGAGCTATCACTAATCTACTGTTGTATGTGATGACCCGCCTGTGTCAGGACCTGTACAGTCCGTTCCAGGTCCTCATCTTTTATGAGCAAATGGTCAGTCTCATAGGTCGCAATAGCAAGAGAACTGATATTGGCTTCGGCGAGTGGAATTGCGAGAGAAGCCTGGACGCCCGCCACTGAAAAATCAAAGGGACCGTCCACTTTCATGCACCTCCATCCTCGCTCCGCTTTTGTGCCTTCTTGTGGTACGTTTTTCTGAAGACACACCACGGACAGTTCACTCCGCGTTCGTGTCAGGGAGATAAAGTCGTCTCCTAAAAGTGCCCAGTTAGGAATGTGCCCATTAGGGTCAAGTCGGCAAACAGCATACATCTGTGGCAAAATTGAGAGCATCAGTTTCCGCATTGATCTTTCCCGTTCCTTTCATCATGAGAATATCTCGTGAATGAACAAGAAGAACTCCCTCTCATGTGAAATGTCGCGGAACTGTTTTACGCTGCAACGATGCACGTAGACGGAACAGATCGAATCCAGCACGACCGTCGTCGGTCTATCATTTGGGCAGAGGGAAATAAATAAAACTTCTTGTAAATTTATTTTATCACATCGCTTTGAGAGAGCAAAAGAGAGTAGGGCACCCGCAAGGGGATGCCCCTCCCATACAACGGTGCTGCGACGCATTCGTCTCTGGGAGGGGCATCCCCTTGCGGGTGCCCTGGAAATATTCCCAGTTGTTGGTATTCTCGTATCACTCACAGTGGCTCGACACGTAACAGCACGTCGCCCTTTTGCACAACTTCTCCGCTGGGTGCCACTATCTCAACGACGCGTCCCGATATGTCGGCCTGGACTTCGTTGAAGACCTTCATCGCCTCAATGAGGGCCACAACCTGCCCAACGCGTACGATATCTCCGCGTACTACAAACGGTGGAGACGTAGGTGAAGCGGCTTCATAATAGACGCCTGTCAAAGGCGTGGTGATAGCCACAGCTTGATCTATGCGCGGTGTGGCAGCGGTGGGTTGCAGCGCAGGTCCCACCTGTCCGCTTTGTACCATACCAATCTGCTGCGTAGGAGCCGAAACCATCACCATTCCAGGTTGACGGCGAATGATGATCTCAGTACCCGCCTCGGTCAACTCCAGTTCGCCGATGGTGCTACCTTCGAGAACCTGGATGATCTCTTCGACGCGCTCCAACCACGACATACGTTCTCTATCCATAATTATATTCACGGGCGCGATCAATCGAGCCTCTACCCTTCGTATCGTTTAAAGATCAGGCTGGTGTTATGGCCGCCAAAGCCCATCGAGTTTGACATTGCGGCATTCACTGTAGCGTTACGCGCTTCGTTTGGCACATAGTCCAGGTCGCACTCTGGATCAGGATGGTGCAAATTGATCGTCGGCGGAACAACTCCTGTGAGGATGGATTGAATGGCAACAACCGCGCCAACTCCACCAGCAGCCCCTAAAGTGTGCCCGATCATCGACTTCGTCCCGCTGATCAGCATATGCTTTGCATGCTCTCCAAATACCTCTTTGATCGCCTGCGTCTCAACACGGTCATTATATGGAGTGGAGGTTCCATGGGCATTAATGTAGTCTACCTGATCGGATTGTAGTCCTGCTTTTTGAAGGGCACGACGCATGGCGCGGGTAAGACCTGTGCCGCGTGGAGCTGGCTCGGTGACGTGGTATGCATCAGCGGTGCAGCCGTAGCCTACCATCTCGGCGAGGATGCTAGCCCCGCGTGCCTTCGCAAATTCCAGGTCTTCCAAAATCAGCATCGCAGATCCCTCACCCATCACGAAACCATCGCGTGTTGCGTCGAAGGGGCGACTGGCTCCCTGCGGATCGTCGTTGCGGCGCGAGAGGGCATGCATGTTATCAAAAGCGGCCATAGCAATGGGAGTAATGGCCTTTTCGGAGCCTCCCGCAATCATAGCTTTCGCGTCCCCGCGACGGATCGTCTCCCATGCTTCACCAATAGTGTTGCCACTGGTGGCACAGGCAGAGACCGCAGCCCAGTTCGGCCCTCTCGCTCCGGTCATGATCGAGACAACGCCTGGAGCACCATCAACAATCATCATGTTGATGAAGAAGGGACTGATGCGGTCTGGCCCCCTCTCGTGGAGTAATGTGAACTGTTCATGAAGCGTCACAAGGCCACCGATACCACTACCAATATAGACGCCTACGTCATCCGCATTCTCATCCGTTACCTGGAGCTTCGACTGTGCAAGAGCCTGCTTAGAGGTGGCGATGGCGAGCTGCTCATAGGGGTCGTTACGACGCACCTCTTTGCGGTCCATATAGGGTGTGGGGTCGAAGTTTTTGATTTCAGCACCAAAGTGAACCCGATGCCGACTGCTATCATAACCCGTGATCTCACCTACACCAGATTTGCCCTGACAAAGCGCATTCCATGACTCCGCCAGATCATTGCCCACCGAGCTAACGAGTCCTAATCCGGTTACAACTACGCGAGACATAAAATGACCTCCTGTTTAGCTCTGCTATATCCCTAACACTACAGCCTCTTCTTGTATAAGACGTGTGTATGTATTCCCGCTTACAAAGCCTGGATGTTTGAGCAAGCGTTGGTGAAAAGGGATCGTTGTAGTTATCCCCTCGATAACGTACTCGTCGAGTGCGCGTAGCATGCGTGCTATTGCCTCATCCCGTGTCTCAGCCCATACAATCAGTTTTGAGAGGAGCGAGTCATAGTGAGGCGGGACCTCATAGCCGCTATACAGATGGCTATCAACGCGTACTCCTGGCCCTCCTGGTGGAAGATACTGCTCTATCTTGCCTGTCTGTGGTCGAAAATCGTTGCCAGCATCTTCTGCTGTGATACGGCACTCAATAGCGTGCCCACGAAACTGAATCGTGTCTTGCTTGAGTTGTAGCCGCATCCCTGCCGCTATGCGTATCTGCTCCTTGACTAGATCGATGCCCGTCACCATCTCTGTCACCGGATGCTCAACCTGTAGACGCGTATTCATCTCCATAAAATAGAAGCGATTCTGCTCATCAACCAGGAACTCCAGAGTGCCAGCGTTGCGGTATCCCATCCTTTGCACTGCTCGTATCGCCTTCGTGCCGATCTCATCACGGAGTTTACGCAGGAGTAGAGGACTAGGTGATTCCTCTACCACCTTTTGGTTGCGCCGCTGACAGGAGCAATTGCGCTCACCAAGATGAACACCGTGTCCGTGATTATCAACCAGAACCTGAACTTCGATATGTTTAGCGCGTTCGAGATAACGTTCGAAATAGATACCGTCGTCACGAAAAGCCTCGCGTACCTCGTTTTGTGCTAGTGTAAATACATGCTCTAGCTCGTCAGGACGTTTCACCAGGCGTATACCACGCCCACCTCCACCAGCGACGGCCTTGAGCATGAGCGGAAATCCAATATCGTTAGCGGCATCCTGTGCATCCGCCACGGCACGTAGAATGGGAGTGCCAGGCAGCACAGGCAGCCCCACCTTCGCCATCGCCTGGCGTGCCGACACCTTGTCGCCCATAATCGACATCACCGATGCAGGGGGCCCAATAAACGTGATGTTGACATCCGCGCAAATCTCGGCAAAGCTGGTATTCTCCGCCAAAAAACCATAGCCAGGGTGAATCGCCTCGGCATCACAAATAAGAGCGGCACTGATAATATTGGGAACATTCAAATAGCTCTTCCCACTCGGCCCAGGCCCGATACAAATACGCTCATCCGCCATGCGCACTGCGAGTGAATCTCTGTCAGCCTCCGAATGGGCAACAACACTCCGTATCCCCATCTCGCGGCAAGCGCGAACAATACGTAACGCGATCTCGCCACGATTAGCAATCAAAATTTTCCGAAACATAGTTATGGGTGAGGCAATCCTGTCTCACCAGCTCCTCTCGAGTAAGCCCCTTGCGTGAGGGTGTGTTTACGCAATTATATCATACGAGGGGAGGGATGGCGTAAGAGGGACCTATTCTCAATATCACTTCTCCCCCCGTCTAAAGTCCTATCCAGAACACTCCTCCAGACGCATAGCAAAAACCCGCTTCTCGCTTATTCTTTAGTCAGTTACTGATGCGTAATGCTCAAGGGATAAAACAGATACAAAGGAGCGACAGAAAGTATATGGATACAAACGTCCCCAACGAAACCACGCAGGTCCAGGAGGTAGAACGCAAAGTTGTCATGGATGTCCGCGATATTACAAAGAGTCTTCCCCTCGGCCACGAGCGTATCGAGATCCTTAAGGGTATTAGCTTCCAGATTACAAGCGGAGAATTTGTCTCCATCGTCGGGCCATCCGGTTCAGGCAAGAGTACCCTGCTTGGCATTATCGCTGGCCTGGACAATCCTACCTCCGGCTCGGTGCTTATCGATGCCATCGATATTACGCGCATGAGTGAGGGCAAGCTGGCGGTCATTCGCAATAGCAAGATCGGGATGGTCTTCCAGTCCTTCAACCTGATTCCAACCCTAACCGCACAGGAGAATGTCGAGGTCCCGCTTTACGTTGGCAAGCACAAAGGCTCACCAGCGGAGCACTCTAAAGAGTTGCTCGGACTGGTGGGACTCTCGCATCGCCTCAATCATCGCCCTAACCAGCTCTCCGGCGGTGAGCAGCAGCGTGTCGCCATCGCACGTGCGCTGGCAACCGATCCCGCCTTTGTAATTGCCGACGAGCCTACGGGGAACCTCGATGCACGCAACGGCGAAAACGTACTCAAGCTCATCGCCGAACTGCGCGAAAAGACCAGAAAGACCTTCATTATCGCGACTCACGACCCTATCGTGGCTTCCCATGCAGATCGTGCTATCCGTATCGTGGATGGCAAGGTTGCCGAACTTGATCGCTCTAACGACAGAATTACTCAATAGCTCGAAGGAAGGACCTGGTGATGAAAACTTCAATGTACTTCCACTATACATCTCGTTCGCTCCTCAGAGGTGGTCAGCAGACACTTCTGGCGGTGTTCTGCATAGCGGTTGGCGTGATGGCGATAGTCTCCCTGCAGCTTGTCGGCTTCATGCTGCGGAACTCGCTTACCGCCAATGTGCGCGATACAAATGGTGGCGATATTTCAGTGACCGCTCAGAACACCCCGCTCAGCGCGAACGACCTCTCCTTCTTCAATCAGCTCAAGAGCGATGGCATCATCTCCAACTATACCGCCGTTAGCGAAACCGGAGGCGGTTTGAGCGCGGTAACACCCTCATTCCAGACCTTTAGCGTCGAGGCGGTCGATTCAACGCACTACCCACTCGTTTCGCCGCCAACGTTCGTATCCCCGAGCAACGGGAAGATTTCGGACCTGCTCACGCATAACCAGGTGATCGTCACCCAGAGTTTTCTTGACCGATATGCTAAAAAGTTGGGCGAAAACTTTGATATCTATCTCAAGACGAGCACTGGTTCGGGCCGCATACTGCATGTAACGATTGCCGGTGTCATCGCCAATACTGCAGGCTTTTCTCAGTCTGGCAATCTCCTGCTTGTCTCGTCTCAGGACTACCAGGCCGCGGCCCCGGATAGCCCCTCGGCCTACAGCCTTGTCGATGTGACAACGGTTGACCAGGCTCATACCAATTCTGCGGTCAGGGCTATTAACCGACAGTTTCCACTGGCCTCGACCCAGACGGTTGCCGACGTACTCAAAACACAGCAGTCTTCGGTTGACAACATTACCAAGTTTCTGGAGGTCTCGGGCCTCCTCGCCCTCCTTATTGGTGGGGTTGGCATCGTCAACACTATGCAAGTCCTACTCTCACACCGTAAGACGGAGATTGCCACCCTCAAGACCGTGGGCTATCGCCGCATGGACCTCGCTGTCCTCTTTGGCCTGGAGGCAAGCATGCTGGGTCTGATTGGCGGTGGAATTGGCGCGGCGGCTGCCACGGGTGTAAGTTACATCGTGCGCCTCCTGATGGAAAATCTGGGCACCCACTTGCTCTTCCTGCTCAATCCCTGGACAATTGCCGGAGGTGTCGCCATTGGTTTCGACAGCGCACTGATCTTCGGTCTGATGCCCATCGTTCAGGCGGCCAATATTCGTCCATTGAATGTGATCCGCGATATCCCTGAGCACAGGGGTGTAGGCAGTATGGCCTTGACCCTCGCCTTACTGCTCATTTTCTCCATCCTCTTCTGCGTCCTGGCAATTGTAATCCTCAATAATGACGTGCTGCTGGGCGTCGAGGCGGTCTATGGTGCCTTCGCCTTCCTGCTGCTGCTGGGCCTGTTCTTCAGCCTGATTGTGCTTGGCATTAGCAAACTGCCCGTGCCCGAACACTTTAACCTCGGGTACCTGGCACTGGTCCTGGGGAGTGTCGCTGCATCGATCCTGCTCTACCTGTTTCTCCCTGTGTTCGGCATACTTCTGCTAGTCATGGTACTGCTCGGAGTGGTCCTCGAACTCGCGTCACCCAGTTGGAAGATTAGCATGAAAATGGCACTGCGTAATATTGGGCGACGGCGCACACGCACAACCACCACGGCTGTAGCCCTATTTGTCGGAATCTTTACCATCGGGCTGGTAGTAGCATTGGGACAGGATTTGCAGGCGCAGATTAGTGTGGCTTCTGCTCAGGATCCGTACAATATCATCGCTGTCACATCTGGAGCGGATTCATTAGCCCTGCGGACACACCTCGGCACCATTTCGGGCCTCTCAAAGTCCCGCCAGGACGCGTTTGCCCCGGCAATACCGCTTGCCATCAATGGCAAGCCTCTGCAGCGGGTGGTACCGGACCAGCATCGCCAGGAAGCTCTTCGCTTTCTGAATTCTATGGAGGGATACGACCTGGCTTCTACACTTCCGTCACTAAAGATGACACAGGGTCGTAACCTGGAGGCACATGATGCTGGTTCAAATAATGTAGTGATCATCGACCAGTTGACCAGTTCAGGCTCGCTCCAGATGAACATGAAGCCGGGTGATACAATCACCTTTGCCAGTGCTGATGGCAGAACGAAAAAAACTACCACGGTTGTCGGCGTGTATACTGGTGCTGTCAGCGTTGACCACGTAGGTCTTGTGCTTGCCCCAGCCGAGATCGTCAATGCGCTCAGCCAGGCTAAAACTGGCGCGGCCACCGTCACGTATATGAAAATCGATGCCGCGCAGGTCAATCACGCACTGGATACCATTGGGCGGCTCGCCCCGAATGCGACAGTGCAGAATGTGGCCGATGTCTTCGCCTCCTTCACACAGCAGCTCAACAGCTTTTTGGATATGCTCGTGGCGATTGCCTCCCTCTCGATGATCGCTGGCGTGATCGTCATCGCCAACTCTGTTACCCTGGCGATGCTGGAACGGAGGCGGGAACTGGGTATCCTCAAATCGGTCGGCTATACCAGCGGTACGGTCTTGAGAGAGGTGCTGCTTGAGAACGGTATCATAGGTGCCGTTGGTGCGTTCATCGCCATGCTGCTAGCCGCTAGCGGAGTCGCCCTGCTTGGGCACCTCTTGTTCAACCTCACCCTGAATATGTCGCCATGGATCGTCATCAGCCTGGTAGGGGGAGCGGCTCTGCTGGCGATGGCTACGGCGGCCCTCGTCGCCTGGGGAGCCGTCCGCGTCCGCCCATTGGAAGTCCTGCGCTACGAGTAGACAACGTACATATTATACGGCTTTGAGAGAGCACGCTCTCTCAAAGCCGTATAATATGCAAGACTGTATTTGTTTGTGGTCGTCCGCCTATGATTGGAAGAGAACGATGCTCACGAAACGCTTCACGCGTCCTTTTCGTCGCTTACGAGGCAAACTGACCCTGTCATATACATTGACTACAGTTGTGGCATTTTTGCTCATCGAAATTGTAGTTGTCGGTGTTGGGCTCTTGATCTCCAGCTTGAATGTCTCGTACTTTGTATCAAACGTTCTCAAACAAGAAGCTCCACAGGCTCCACCATATTTTGTTCATGGCTCACCGGACCGCGAGGCGTTGACGACCTGGCTGCACATTGTGAATGATGGTATGCCCAGCAAGCAAGGTCCTTTTTATTTTTCCCATCCTATCTTTCTTACCGTGCTGGATACGCAGGGCCGGACTATTGCTTCAGTTGGCACACATCCTGTTCCTTCTGATACCCTGCTTGAGGCACAACTGTCTCCACAAAATCGTGCCAATCTTCGTACTGTGCTGCATGATGGAAAAGGTACAACGAGTACGGTCTCTCCAGAAGCGGACGACACATTGGTAGCGATGACAGCCATTGTGGGGAAAGAGAGAAATGTAGAGGGGGTGCTTGTCATGAAAATTGTCCCACCAGACAGATTCCAACTACTTTTAGAGTTTTCCCAATTCATCGCATTAAGCATAATTATTCTCACGATTCTTGCCACCATTGCTGGCAGCGTCTCCGGCTACCTCACTGCACGAAGCTTTACGCGCCGCCTGAAAGGGTTATCGGCGGCGGCGGATCAGTGGAGCCGTGGCGATTTCTCTGCATGCACAGATGATGCTTCAGAAGACGAGTTGGGGCAGACGACGCGTCAACTCAATGCTATGGCCGAGCAGTTGCAGCATTTACTCCAGGCACGGCAAAAACTCGCTACCTTAGAAGAGCGCAATCGCCTGGCACGTGACCTGCATGATAGTGTCAAGCAACAGGTCTTCGCCGTCTCTATGCAAGTTGGGGCCACAAAGTTCCTGCTCAGACGTAACATTGACGCTGCTGAGCTGCGCTTGCTTGAGACGGAAAAGCTGGTGCATCAGGCACAACAAGAACTGACATCCCTCATTCGTGAACTGCGTCCCGTCGCGCTTGAGGGCAAGGGGCTTGTCGCCGCGCTGCGCGAACTGGCGATCCAATGGACGCAGCAGACCGATATCGTCGCCAACGTACGCGTAGAGGACATTCAAACGCTCTCTCTTACAGTGGAAGAAGCGCTGTACCGCGTCGTGCAAGAGGCATTAGCAAATGTGGCCCGCCATAGCAAAGCTACTCTTGTACACATTCTATTGACGACAACGGATGATACGGTAACGCTTTCTATAGCTGATAACGGCCAGGGTTTTGATACTACCCATCATGGGCACCTGGGCGTTGGCCTGCTTTCAATGCAAGAGCGCATGAGGACATTGGGCGGAGATGCACAGATAGAAAGTACTTCCGGCAAAGGAACGCGTATCATTGCACATTGCAAACGTTTAGGTGTTGATACGAGCACTACTACGGCTACACCGCCTGGTGAGGGGGCACAGAATCTGACATCCATGAGTGGGTAAGGTGGTAGCCCTTAGCTTTGGATAGATTCGGAAATGGGGAGCATCTATGACAGACAAGATTTCTATTTTGCTGACTGACGACCAGGCTCTTGTTCGGCAAGGGGTACGAGCATTTTTAGAGGTACAACTGGATCTCACGGTACTTGGTGAGGCTGACTCTGGTGAGGCTGCTGTTCGTATGGCGGCGGAACTCGTTCCTGATGTGGTGCTCATGGACCTCGTTATGCCTGGTATAGGGGGTGTAGAGGCAACACGACAGCTAAAGCAGGTCAGTCCGCATTCGCAGATTATCGTGCTCACCTCCTATCATGACGACGAATACATTTTTCCTGCGCTGCATGCTGGTGCGCTCTCGTATGTTTTAAAGGATATCGGTCCAGACGAATTAGCCGACACGATACGCAAGGCGGTACGAGGTGAATCTGTGTTGCATCCACGCGTCGCCTCACGTGTGGTACAGCAGCTTCGTGGTACTATGAATGCAGTAGATAACCTGCCCAATTTTGGGGTCATCAAGTTTCTGGCTGGTTCTCAGGTGGACAGCGTTATTCAGATCGACAAACCGATTACGACCATTGGGCGGAATCCCAGTAATGATATTGTTCTTACCGATCAGGCTGTATCGCAACATCACGCTCGCATTCTATGGAACAATGGATCATGGAGTATAGAAACGATCAGCCTCCAGGACACTATAAACGTGAGTAAGCGTGATGTACAGCAAGCGAGTATGCACGACTACGACATTGTTAGTATAGGAACAAACACTACATTCATATTTTTTATTAGCTTCGAATCACAAAAACTACTCAATTCTATCCCTGGTGACACACAACCCCTCGAACCCCTCGAACCTCTCCCATCCGGGCAACTTCCCGCCACTTCTGAACTCATGTCACAGTCTGAGTCTGACGGTTTACAACATCCAGCACCTGATCAACAACCATTTTCTCAGCAGATCGAACTCCCCCAGCAACAAAATCCACGACAACAGGCCATTCAGACACATGCCCTTCCTGCACTACAGCCACTTCCGCTGCAACACTCTAGCGAGGACACTCCGCAGCTACGCGAAAAAGTCGAGGGAACACTACTGACGCCTATCTCGGAAATGGGGATGCCATTTCTTGAAATCAGCAGCAACACTCAACAAGAAAGAAAGATATACCCACTTATCAGGCATGTGACGAATATTGGACGCGATTCATCGAATGACATTGTTCTCAATGAGAGCCACGTCTCCAGCTTCCATGCTCAGATTGTGTATGAAGAGAGTCAGTTCGTCTTCGTGCATCCGCATCCATCACGACAGCGGACACAAAATGGTCTGCTCTATCGCGGTCGTCAGATTCGTGGGGATGAATCATTTCGCAAGCCCTTGACCCGTGGGGATATCTTCCGCATTGGGGACGAGAATGGCACATTCGTCTCGCTCATCTATAACGATGGCAGTGGTACAGCACAGGATATTCACCCCGAAATTCATCCTATCCCACTGGAGGCACCTGAAATCAGTCTTGGACGACACTCAGATAACATGGTTGTTCTTAATCATCCACAGGTCTCTGGTCACCACGCTCGTCTCGTGCGAGAGGGAGAAGCGTATCGCATCGTCGATCTGAACAGCACCAACCATGTCTATGTCAATGCCCTGCTCACGACGAGTCAACTCCTCAAACGTGACGACGAGATACGGATTGGTCCATATAAATTAATGTATACAGGAACGGAACTAACGCAGCACGACGAGAGTAACGGCATCCGCATCGACGCGCTCCACCTCAAAAAGGTCGGTAACAATCAGGCGGTCCTGCTCAACGACATCTCTATCGCCATTCCGCCACGGAAATTTGTGGCACTGGTCGGTGGTTCTGGCGCTGGCAAATCAACATTGATGGATGCACTCAACGGTCTCCGACCTGCCCAGGAAGGTAAAATTTTCTATAATGGTCAGGATTATTACCATCATCTCGCCGCCTTCAGCACGCAGTTGGGCTATGTGCCGCAGGACGACATTGTGCATCGAGACTTGACTGTTGAGCGTGCTCTCTACTATGCAGCAAAAATGCGCCTGCCAGAAGACTTTACGAACGAGCACATCGAGCAGCGTATTAACGAAGTGCTTGAGGATGTAGACATGAAAGAGCGACGTCATTTGCTGATTAGTAAATTGTCTGGAGGACAACGGAAGCGTGTCTCCATCGCCCTGGAATTACTGAGCAAGCCCAGTGTCTTCTTTCTTGATGAGCCAACTTCGGGTCTTGATCCAGGGCTGGACCGCAAGATGATGTTCCTTTTGCGTAAGTTGGCTGATAAGGGACATACCATCATTCTGGTCACCCATGCCACCAATAACATCAACACATGTGATTATGTCTGCTTCCTGGCTCAGGGTGGTCGGTTAGTCTACTTTGGCCCGCCCAGTGAAACGCGGACATACTTCGGCAAAGCGGATTTTGCTGAGATTTATGCTCTCCTGGAACCGAGCTACGAGAATCCTAAGGCTCCTGAGGAGGCGGAGACACGCTTCAAGGCATCACGAGACCATCAGACATATGTCACTGAACTCATCAAAGAAGCACCTGTTAGTAATGGCAAACCGCCTCGGCAAACAAGAGAGAACAAACAACCTAAGCGCGGCAACCCATGGAAGCAATTCCTGCTGCTCTCCCTGCGCTACATCGAACTACTCAAGAACGATCCAGGCAACCTGCTCATCCTGCTCTTACAAGCACCCGTCATTGGTTTGCTCCTCATACTTTTAGTGAAGTATGAGGTAGGGACTGGTGCGTTTAATGCCACCAGTATTGCAAATTGTCCAACAACGGCTACCATTCTCACTACCACTGGCTTACCTGATGTTCCTGGCCCTGCTAACCCGGCTGTGTCAATGAAGTGTGACCGTGTGGCTGACTTTCTCAAAAACGATCCAAATGGAAAAGTGTACGCCGCGAAACGAGGTGGCGAAAGCACAGCATTACAGGATTTTATTCTTCTGGGTTCTGGCACGGATGCACAGAAAGTCTTGTTTATCATGGCCTTTACAGCTGTGTTATTTGGGGCAGTGAATGCAGCCCGAGAGATCGTCAAGGAGGAACCCATTTATCGACGCGAACGAGCAGTGAACCTGGGTATCATTCCTTATATGTTCTCGAAGATCGTCGTGCTAACTCTATTGTGCCTGCTGCAAACTGCAATGCTTGTTATCATTGTAAACATCGCTGAGCCTTTCCAGCAGGGAATATTTTTACCTGCAATGCTTGAGGTCTACATCACAATGGCCCTCACTGCACTCGCAGGTTTGATGGTGGGATTGACAGTCTCAGCCATCGCGCCCAACAACGACCGGGCGATGAGCTTCATTCCCATTATCCTCATTCCACAGGTGATCTTTTCCGGAACCGTCTTCGCCTTTAAAGATTGGTTCACACAACTTCTATCGCTGCTATTTGCAGCGCGCTGGTCTATGGCAGCACTAGGTTCATCGCTTGGCCTCCATAGCGATAAGATAGGTGGAGATAAATTGTTTGGCGATAACTACACCTTTCATGGAACCCTCTTCTCAATCTACAACCAGGTTGACGCCATGAGATATCTTCTGACGATGTGGTTCGCCTTAGCGGTGATGATTGTTCTTCTCGCCTGCATCATCGCAGTGTTTCTGAAGAGAAAGGACATCAGGGTGTAGGATAGCCACAACGTCTTGAAACAACGTCTGCCCAAGTGGGGATTGATGTGGGACTCAAGACGTTTGCAACCCTCTCCACCACAGACGAGATTGACCATCCGCGCTTCTTCGGCAAGGAAGAAAAGGCTCTTGCACAAGCACAATGTCGTCTGTGCAAAGCCGAAAAGGGACCACCCAAACGCAAGACGAGACGCAAGGTGGTGGCGCGTGTCCACCGCCAGGTGGTCATGCTCAGCGACAACCATCAGCAAGGGAGTGGGACCGATTCGCTTGCTCGAATATACCTATCCACTGAATTCAGCACCACGTTTTTGGCATCCGCAGACACAACACTATCAAAGCGCATCCCATACAAACGCTCAAAACGATAGGGAACAATTGCATCGCGCATTCTGCTGATTTGCGCTGCTGGAAGTGGAATCAGGTTCGGATAACTGTACATAAAGCTTACCCAGCCGCGGTCAGCTACGACCTGAATGGTGTCTCCTGTTAGTAGAAGTCCCTTACCGTTGGCATCATTTGCCCAATGGAGCACAGTACTTCCTGGGAAATGTCCCCCCAGGCGTATCAAGGAGATGTCGTCCATAAGAGAATGGGTTTCGCCGGACCAAAACGTGATGCGTTCACTCGGTCTCATCACCCATTCTCGGTCGGCCTCATGCAAGTAGATGGGTACGTCAAAGCGATTCGCCCACTCGACCATGGTCGTGTAAAAATGGGGATGCGAGATTGCTATGGCCTTGAGTCCTCCTTGCTGCTGAATGGCTGAAACCGTGTCATCATCCAACAGGCTAATACAATCCCAGAGCACGTTTCCCTGTTTTGTCTGGACCAGTAGTGCCCGTTGTCCAATCGCAAAGGAGGGCGTCGTGCCTATCCCGAAGAGATGCGCTTCGTGTTCTTTCACCGTGTTGCGAAAGCCATCCTCATGCAGCGAGGCAAGGGTAGTCCACTGCTGCCCTTGGTATCCAACATATTGACGTTGGTCACGACAAATAGGGCACTTCTCGGGTGGTGTCTGGCTTTGGGCGAATTGCGTTCCACAGGTAGTACAAATCCAAAAGTCCATATCTTTCGACTCCTCTTATGTTTTCATCATTCATACTCTAAATATTCTATAACGAAACCTCGGTCCTGTGTAAGAAAAAGGTCCTACTATCCCCGAACTTACTGGAGAAGATCGGTATTTTTCAATAGACTCGTAAATAAGGTCCGTGTGGTACATACCACACAAGAGTGTGTACGGTTTTCCTAGAAAGGATACCTTTTTATGATGATGGTTTCTCGATGCCGATCAATTTTCTCAGGCCATCCAGCTTCTCGACTGCTCGGACAGATGTCTCGGCAGGCAGTCATCCTCATGGTGCTTGCGCTCGTCGCAACGGGTGCGATTGGCGGCTCATTGCTCGGACTGAGCACCTTCGCCAGTGGTCCGTGTGGGGCTGGCGATCAGACCTATCGTGTCGGGTGGGGCGATACTCTTAGTGGTATTGCGGGCCGCTTCCACACCAGCTATCAAAGCCTTGCCTCCTACAACCACATTGCCAACCCCAATTTTATTTTCGCCGGGGAGCGCGTGTGTGTCCCTTCCGGTAGAGCAAGCGCACCGACTACCCTGGGATTTGGCGCTGGAGTCGCCATTGCTCCCCATAATTACTACGTCGATCTAGCAAGGCAGGACGCCATAAGAGTGGGCATTTCTCCTGACCTCTTTGTTCGACAGATCAACCAGGAGAGCGGTTTCCAACCCAATGCGATCTCCTATGCTGGAGCCATTGGAATTGGTCAGTTTATGCCTGGGACGGCAGCAGCTCTGGGTATCAACCCCTATAATCCTGTGCAATCCCTTCAGGGTGCTGCTCTCCTGATGGCATCCTATGTACATCAATATGGCAGTTACGCAGAGGCACTCGCCGCCTACAACGCGGGTCCAGGCACGGTGAACTATGCCTTGCGAGCCTGCGGAGGCTATTGGACGCAATGCCTACCCGCCGAAACACGAAACTACATAAACGTCATTATGGGGTAACATCTCCATTTGCGTAGGGGTCTTTAATTGATCTCGTCCTCGTGCAACCGCACGAGGACGAGATCAATCGTCTCTACAGAGCCTTCTTCTCAGTTCTGTTAAAAGATGCTGAGAAGGTTATCCGTGGGGATGGCGTTGGCGGGTGCCTTGATGGTTACAGGCTGGTTGAACTTGCTGAGATCAATAATGGTATCAGTGTTGCTCGTCACGCTCCCTGGCGCGGCACTTGTACCTGTGCTGCTGGGTGTCGCGGCGAGCGCGCTGGTATCCAACTTCATCATAAGCTTCTCTTCCACCTGGTGAACGTAAGACGTGTTTTCATCAATCCAGAAATCGACCGTCCCGTTGAACTCCTTCACGCTCTTGATAAGCTGATCCTTACTCTGCTGAGGAAGCGCACTATTTGACTGACCACTCGCGTTGAGCAGTTGGACCAGCGCATCTTTGCCAAAGGTGACGGTTAGACGACGCAGCTTTTGACCATTGAGCATTACTGTACCATCATCGGTCAACTTCGCATTCTGGGCGATGTTGAGCAGCTTGTTCACGGTAGATGCATCGTTTCCAGTGCCGAGAGAATTGGTACCGCCAGTAAGCTTACTTTTGTCGATGACATACCACTTTCCCTTCAGATTCTGGATGTACACTTTGTCCTTGAGCAAAACCTCTGAAAGCGCGAGGTTCTGCCCAGTCGTACCAAGCTGAGTAGTAAGGTGAAGTGATACTTGATCCGGCATGTTCTCATCCCCGTTTCCCATAAGCGTGGTCGTTATCCCCTTGGAAGCCGATGAGGAAGAACTGGATGGTGTCGGCGTACCAGTCTGCACTGTACTATTGCTTTTCAAGTCGAGGTGAACCGATTTAAGTTGCTTCATAGCGTCTTGAGTCTTTTGCAGCACCTGTGCAGGTGTCTGAGAACCACTCGATCCTTTCGTACTTCCCGCTCCCGACGTGCTACTGCAAGCACTTAGAAGAAGCATTCCCGTCACGAGTGCAGTGAGAATATAAAAGCCCGTTTTTTTGTTCATATGCCTTCCTTTGCATTGTATATATGTGTGAGGCAGTGGAACCAATCGCTGCAGAACGAGCGATTTAGCGTAGTGCGGTTCTCCTTGTAGTTGGCTGTCAGTACATATAAAGCCACGATACATAGTTATGTATTCAATATACAGAGTATATCAATGAGCGGAGGGAAAGACAAGAAGGAATAGTTGTGATGTGGTTACGAATTGGTAGAGATACGACTCTCGACGAAATAGCACGGCAAAAAGCCATGGCTATCCACCCATGATGGCTCGTGCCTGTTGCGCGCTCATCGACTCGAAATCGGTTCTGGGCAACTGCTTGGGCATCACCGTAAAAGGACCTGTCCAGCGTTTGGCGTGTTCCTCAAGCCAATCGAGGACTTCAAACGACTGCTGACGCGTCTCCTCTACAATGGGATAGCGCAGGGCCGCACGGTCGAATACTTCTTGATCTTTAGTGTAGACGCTGCCATCCTCGCGCACTACGACATCTATGTAGAGGTCGGTATAGATAAGCTCACGAGAGGCACTGGTATAAGCCGACGTTGGCAGCACCACATCACAGTAACCACTGGCGAAGCTACCATCCTGGTGATAACCAATGTGAATGGTATACCACGCATTGGTCCAAAAGTAAGTAATCTGGTGCTTATGTGAGAGCCATGTTCCCGGCTTCCAATGCATCTCCGTACCGATGGGCGTCCAGATGGATACATAGGAATCGCTAATCGGAAACTGATATCCCTGCCACCCAGCCCATTGATCGCCATTGACGAGCATCTTACGCACAGCGGCCTTTTGCAACATATGAGCCCCTTTTCACATCAATAATGAACCACCTTAGTGGTGCATCCACCAAGTAAATAGGATCCCGTAGGGGCGCAATTGATTGCGCCCCACGGACGAGCGAAGCACTGTCCGTTCCCCCGTTCATTTGGTGGATGCACCACTTAGTTGATGAATAAAATTATAGCCGATGAAGTTGCTACGAATCCAGTAGGGAGACCTCTTGTGGGTCTCCTGGCAATCCACAAAAGGTCTCCCTACTAGAACCTCCCGTGGGTCTTCTCAGTGATATAATCCCCAATGTAGATAGCGCATGGAAACACTACTTAAGAGGAGGACATATGACGAATAGTACAGAAGAGACCCGCACCGAACGCGACTCGATGGGTGAGATGCAGGTACCGATAAACGCCTATTACGGAGCCAGCACACAACGCGCCAAGCTCAACTTTCCTATCAGCGACCTGCGCTTTCCACGTCAGTTTATTTGCGCTCTTGGACAGATCAAACAGGCGGCGGCACAGGTCAATGAAGCGCTGGGAACCGTCAATCCTCAGGTTGCTGAGGCAATTGTACGAGCGGCCCAAGAGGTCATCGACGGCAAACTCGATAGTGAATTTGTACTTGATATTTTCCAGACGGGTTCGGGCACCTCGACTAACATGAATGCCAACGAGGTTATTGCGAACCGTGCCAGCGAATTGCTGGGCGGCTCTCTCGGCTCGCGTAAGGTCCACCCCAACGACCATGTAAACTTCGGACAATCATCGAACGACGTAATTCCTACCGCGATGCACCTCTCCGCGTTAGTCAGCATAGAGCAAGAGCTAATCCCAGCCCTGCAAGGCTTACAGAAAGCACTTCAAGAGAAGGCGGATGCGTTCATGCCCGTCGTGAAGACTGGACGCACTCACCTTCAGGACGCAACGCCAATTCGTCTGGGCCAGGAGTTTTTAGGGTACGCAGGCCAGATTGAGCGCGGCATAGCTCGCATGCGTCACGCACAAAGCGAGCTATCAGAGGTCGCGCTTGGTGGAACCGCCGTTGGAACAGGCGTTAATACACATCCAGCGTTCTCGGCCCGCGTCTGTCAACGCCTATCACAGATGAACGGTATTACCGTGCACGAGACAAGCAACCACTTTCAAGCTCAGAGCACTCTTGATAATATCGTCGAAACCAGCGGCTCATTGAATACATTGGCAGTCAGCCTGATGAAGATTGCCAACGACATTCGCTGGCTCGGTTCCGGTCCACGTGCTGGTATTGGTGAGATTGACTTGCCAGCGGTGCAGCCGGGCAGCTCGATCATGCCCGGCAAGGTCAATCCCGTTATCGCCGAATCGGTTTGCATGGTCTGTGCACAGGTGATGGGCAACCATACCACCATCACCGTCGCGGGACAATCCGGCAACTTCGAGATCAACGTCATGATGCCCGTGACCGCCTACAACCTGCTGCAATCCATCAGTCTACTTGCATCTGTAGCGCGTAACTTTACCGAGCAGTGTATCAAGGGCTTGCAGGCAACCACGAAGGGACCGGAGATGGTCGAGCGCGGCCTGGCGATCTGTACATCGCTGGCTCCCGTTATTGGCTACGATGCCGCCGCCGACATCTCGAAGGTTGCCTACAAAACAGGCAAGACCATCCGCGAGGTTGCACTTGAAAAGACGCAACTTTCAGAGCAGGAGCTTGATAGAATTCTCGACCCTGCAAGCATGACCAAACCCGGATTGGAGGGCGGTCCTGCTGGTGGGTAAAGATAGAAGAAAACACGATCTGTCATGCGCCTGAGGCGCATGACAGATCGTGTTTTCTTCTATCTTTACATAAATAAGCGCAGTGGTGATAAAATGCGCTCTCCCAGCATTGCATACCAGGGACGGTTGACCCACTGATCAAGAGACAACTCAAATGCGTTTGTGGTATCGCACTTAAAAAGCTCCTCCATCTGATGGGCTAGCATATCACTGTATATCTCAGTATTAATCTCGTAGTTGCCTACAGCACTGAGGCGATCCAGGTTAGCGGTCCCGATGGTTGACCACTGACCATCAATGGTGCATGTTTTGGCGTGAAGCATGTTGCGATAGCCGAAGACACGGATTCCTGCTTCCAAACATTCTGTAAAGTAGCCGCGTGCCAGCCAATCGACAACAATATGGTTTGAGATCCAGGGAACAATCACCTGTACATCGACACCACGCTTCGCCGCCGATATGAGTGCATTCAGCAAAATGCCATCTGGAACAAAATAGGCATTGGTGAGTCGAATTGAGTGTTCCGCTCTATCGACGGCTCGAATATACATATCACGAATGGGGAACATGAGCTGCAATGCATTCGTCCCACTCACATTAATAAGAGGATCAAAGCCGTGAGGATAGTGCCGTGTGATGCGCACAGTATTAGGATTATGCTGATTCCAGAACTGGGTAAATGATTGAGCAAGATCGGCGGCGGCGAGTCCTTGAATACGTAGATGTGTGTCTCGCCATGAGGTGGCATAGAGGCTGCCGATATTGTAGCCACCGATGAAACCCATGTATCCATCCACGATGAGCAGCTTGCGATGATCCAGAGCGTAACGTCGTGGATCGAGCGCTTGCCAGGGGCGACAAATTGGTTGATATTCCAGTGCATGAATGTTTGGCGGGAATATTTTGAATTCATTCGGCACTACTGTGTTGCCGAAACCATCAAAGATCACATAGACATCTACGCCTTGATCGGTTTTCTTTACCAGGCGTTCCTTGAAAGTCTTACCCATAGCATCATCTTTCCAGATGAACGTTTCCAGGTAAATGCTTTCTTTCGCGCTATCAATAGCGGCAAGCATAGCATCGTAGAGGTCTTGCCCGTAATCGTAGAGCTGTACAGTATTGTCTCCTACACGTACAGCGTCTAACTGCGGATGTGGGAAGCCTCCATGTTTTCGCTTATTCTTACGCAGCATCGAGATGCCTTGAAGGATAGCCACTGTGATAGCCTGTAGTAGAACCATCACACCTGTTGCTCTCAACAAAATCTGTGTGATAGAGAGCTGATTTCTTGGGAGCAAAGCATTTAAAAAATTTTTCATATAATGTTTTCTCTGCATAAGTATTCCATCCCGTGTATTATGTGCTACATGGCAAGGTGCATTTCAGTGTTACAATAATTTTACAACTTTTGTCTCTTCAATGAGCGATGTTAGCCAATAAGATATCCCATCTAAGAGCAAGAGCTAGGAAAGACGTGCTAGAGCCATATTCTCCAGCTATCAGATGTATCCACTGAGTCATCTCGTAGCTCAGCATGATTAGGCAATAGTGCTGCATTTGGGTCCAGGCCCTTGTAGGCAACAGCGATGGCACCGGGCCAGGTTTCATCTATGCTCAGTGCGTCCATCTCCTCGCGCGAGAAGAAGCGTGCATCATCTAGCTCAGTCGAATTATGGTGCAACTCGCTGACTGGCGAAAATAACTTTGCACGGAACATGAAAAAGTAGTTATGCTCTCCGCTATCCATAACCCACAGGCGCACGCCCAATAGTCCCTCGATCTCCACGCGCAGGTTCGTCTCCTCGAACGTCTCGCGTACTGCTGCGTGATCGGGCATCTCTCCCAGGTTGGCACGCCCTGCTGGTAAGAGATAACGGCCCTTCGTGACCCCGTAAATGCTGCGTACCAATAGCACCCGTCCCTCGTGTATCACAACGGCACCCGCTGCTATGCTCAAGGGACGTTTAGGCTTTGGACGCTCTGCAGGAATGCCAGGTATGTTGGATGTGTCGCGTTGTGACATATATGTGCTCCTGAATGAATTGTGAAGATATAGATGCAATGTGAATAGGACGGGACGACCGCGAGGCTCGCCCCTACCATGATACAACGAATGAATATGTATCACACGTGGGATGCCTACCGTTCCACATGTGATACATATTCATTCGTTGTATCATGGCTCCAACCTGTTGATATCCCTTGGAAACGTCGTCGCCAGCTTTATGTTAGGAACACCTGTGACTTGCATCAAGAGGCGCTCTAAGCCGATGGCAAAACCTCCGTGTGGTGGCATTCCGTATTTGAACGCCTCAAGATATGACTCAAAGGGCTCTAATGGCAGTTTTGCTCTCTCCAATGATGCTATGTAGTCCTCATAGTGATGGAGACGCTGCCCACCTGTCACTAATTCAGTTCCTCGGAAGAGCAGGTCAAACGAGTTGGAGTATTCCGGCCTCTCTGGGTCGGGATGCGTATAGAACGGACGCTTGCGCATTGGGTAGCCCGTGACGAATAGAAAGTCGCTGTCAAACTCCTGCTGCGCCCACTCGCCCAACCAGCGTTCGTCTTGCGGTGATAGGTCGGGCTCACCGCGTACATCCGTCTTGTAACGCGTAAAGATCAACTCCTGCGCGTCGGTAAAGTGGATGTGCGGTATTTCCCTGGGCACTTCTGGCACCTGGACGCGCAATAGCTCTAGTTCTGCCATGTAATGCTCGCTGAAGCCGACAAGAATAGTGGCGGTTACATCGCGCAGCAGCGCCATCACGGTGAAATGGTTCTCGATAAAGCCGAACTCGGCGTCGAGGCTTACATACTCGTTGATGTGCCGTGTAGTGTCGTGTGGCTCTGCGCGAAAGACGGGACCGACCTCGAAGACACGCTCAAACACACCAACCATAACCTGTTTGTAAAATTGTGGACTCTGCGCGAGGTACGCATTCCGTCCGAAGTAGCCAAGCTTGAAGACGTTGGCACCACTCTCTGTCGCGGCTGCCACAATCTTAGGCGTCTGTATCTCCGTAAAGCCTCGTGCTGTCAATGCGCCGCGAAAACCCATCATAGCGCCTGCTGCGAGGCGCAGAATAGCGCGTCGTGCCGGATGGCGGTTAGTGACAACGGCGTGATCGAGCAGCGTCCCAATGTTCGCCGTAACCTTGCGCTTGTTGAGCGATACGGGCGGTATCGCTGCGATTGGAGTAATGACCTCTACACTCAGGTCGTGTAGTTCGACACCTCCTGGAGCCTGAGCCTCGCTGACGACGGTTCCCTCGACGGCTATCACGCTTTCGACACCAACCCCGCTCAGCGAGGTAAGTTCGGCCTCATTCTCGGTGACTGCCTGTATCATACCCCAGCCATCACGAACAACTAGAAAGTTAACGCCGCCCAGTTGACGCAGCGAATGAAGCCAGCCCGCGACACGGACACGCTCACCAATATGCGCTTTGACCTCTGTCGTAAGCATACGTTCCATAGAAAACACTCCTATATTCATCTTTTGTAGAGTCAGTGGGCAGCTCAATTGAGGAAGCGCACCGCCCACTGACAGAAAAAGACGTTAAGTGCCTTCCTCGGTATCCTTGTCGTCGTTATTGTCTTCGTCGCTATCCATACGATGGCCTTTCTATGTCGTGTCTGAGCCCAAACAGGCAACAAAAAACCCTCATCCTCTTTGGAGGACGAGGGCGTATCTTCATATGCCTGTCGTGGTACCACCACCATTTGTCCCTTATTATATCGGGACCTCTGTCGGTTCTGTCTCTACCACCATAAACGCGAGAGATAAACCGTCGCGCTATAACGGGCGCGTCCCGAAGTCCAGCTACTCCATACTCTTTGCAAGTAGTCCACTGCTTGGCTCAGGAATGTCATTGAGGAGGACCGATTACAATGCTTTCAGCAGATGCACCGCTCTCTGGATATCGGTAAGACTACTCAACATGTTCCCTGTCATCGCCTTTGTAGTATGCTATGAATGAAATGTAGCATGTAGCTTGTGCAAAGTCAAGCATTTATGCTTATAGACGCTCAGCCCTTGTTCACAAGAGCAGCGAATTTTTGGTGGCTGGGAACAAGGGCATCCCCTTGTGGGTGCCCATGCTTCGGACGCACAACTGTTATGCCCCCGCCCGCGCTTGTTGAAATCCCTGCCCTTGTTGTATTCCAACTGCACCTTGAGGTGAGGGTGGCGTTGTCACATTTCGCTTGCGCAACTTGCCCGTCACGAACCAGAGGAATGACAACATTAAGGCCGACTCGACGATGTAGACGAGTAGGAATGATGGGAAGGCGAACGAGCCGCTTCCTATGACGCCGTTGGCAAGGTAGGGCCCGATAGGAGCTGGCAGCAATTGTAGACCAAATGAGCCGTTCCAGATGGCATGCTGTAGTATTGCATAGCCCCAGCAGCCAAACGCCAGTAAGAAGCGATGCTTGCTCTCGCTTGGATGCGTCAGGAAGTACCAGCCGAGCGCTACCATCGCCGCTCCAAGACCATGTAAAAGGCCAGCAGTGCTGCGCTGCAGCGCGACATCGACCCAGTTCTGATAGCCCGAACTGATGTAGCTTGATGTCTCGATAAGGTCAAAGCCGATACCACAACTCAGGCCAAGCACAAAGGCTTCTGCCGCGCTCTCTACGCGCCCAATGAATGCTACCACCGCGAGCGGCTTCACCGACTCCTCGACAAGTGGTGCTATCACAGAAACGAGGACAAACAGGAAACCAATTGCTCGTGGATCGGAAGGGATAGGCTGATTGGGATTATCGAGCGAGAATCCCGACCCTGTTACACCGACTACGCGCGCCGCCACGACGGTCAAAATAAGTTCGAGGATAAGGGCAAGCACAATGGCAAGCGTCGCACCGCTGGCGAGTGCCACCGCGAACCGTCGCCACTTTGTAGGCCATTTCGTCCCTCTGGGAAAATGGAGACGACGTACAACGAGTGATAGTATCGTCAATGCTGGAAGTATGCCTGCAAGCGCGATAAGGAAGATCGTCAATGGCACATTAGCGACCGCCTTCCCATTGGCACGCAAGACTGCTGCGATGATGATAACGACGATGTACAGGGCGAGAAATATCCAGAACAATGGTAACTTGAGTTGAGATGATGGTTTTCTGAGCAGTGAGCGGATGCTGTGGTAGAGACCAAAGCTGCCACCGAGCAGGCCAGCGATAGCAAGTGCCACAAACATGACGACTCCGCCGAAAAATTGGCCCTGGTTCTGGCTCTGTATCCTGCTTGCTGGAACTAATGAGAGAAGAAGAAGGATTAACACACTCCCCAAGCCGCCAAGAAATGCCAGCGAGGAGCCAATTGTGGAGAGGATGGATATAACAAATAGGTATCTATCACGTTTGGGATACGCTGGTTGCGCCTGATATGGGTATCCATAGTATGGATAGCCAGGGTAGCCGTAGGGATATCCTTGATAACCAGGATAGCCCGCGTAGGGATTGCCATAGCCGGGATGCCCGTACTGCTGTTGTGGATAGCCTGGATAAGCGTTCTGCTGTGGCTGTCCAGGATAGTTATTATAACCAGGATAGCCTGGGTACTGTGGTGCTTGTGTACCCTGCTGTGCTTGTGGATACTGCTGTGGGTATGGCGAATACGCCTGTCCCTGTACCGATTGTCCTTGCCCCTGCTGCGGGTATGCTGACTGTTGGGCAGGAGGATGCAGTGGAGTTCCTGGATGAAAGACTAGCGGTCCCGAAACATGCTCACGGTAACTCGGCTCTTCATGATGATCCTCTGAGTATGATCCCAAGGGGTTGGGGCGTGCTGGCTGTGTACGCTCTCCATCTCTATCGTCCTGCCTTCTATCTGAAGTGTTTTCTCTCGGTGGTTGCCCCTGCGTATTGGGGTCGGGTTGCGGCCCTATGTATTCGTAACCCACGATTTTTTTAGCCTTTTCTTCGACAATGCAGTTACATCTTTTTTTATGATTACGAGAGATATACGAATGGAATTTATGAAAGGTTTCCTGGTAGCTATCAGAGTGAACAGAACAGGACGAGCGACGCCCGTCCTGTTCTGTTCACTCTGATAGCTAATGAATTATCGCTCTAAGACCTGGACCTGAATTGCTCCCTTACCAAGCACTGCCTCCAAATTTTCTTGTAAGACCTGGTCGTAATGGGTGGTGTTGTCGCCTGGTGTGAGTCTCGCTTGCCATTCACCATTGGCAACCAGGATTTCATAGTAGTCGCGCCCCGGACGTTCCTGAATGTGTCGATAGATATCCTGCACCTTCATGATGTCGTTTGAGACGGAGAGTTCATCAGCGCCACTAAGTTGTAGTGTGAGCCAGACCAGGTGTTGCTTACGGTTCATCTCTTCCTCGACAGCTTTCAGCCGTGAGACACTGTTGCACAGAATCCCCGCTTCGTCACGGCGTACCTGCACCTCACCGCGTATAATAACCACGGTATCCTCGACCCACAATTCCGCCGTCTCCTCGTAGACCTTGGGAAAGACAGTCACGCTGATGGAGTTGTACATATCTTCCAACTGGACAACGCACATCGTGTCGCCCTTCTTGGTGGTGATGCGGCGTGCCTCCCTGATTGTCCCGCCCATCACCACCTTTTGTTTGTCGAGTTCTTCGGTGATCTCAACCGTGGTATGCGTCACCTGCTCTTTGAAAAGGTCGCTGAGATAGGCCAGGGGATGTTTTGAGATGTAGACACCAATGAGTTCTTTTTCCCATTCAAGTACCTGCTTGCGTGGAAGCTCTTTTGCATCCATGCTGAGGGCAAAATCGAACGCGGTACTTACCTCCTCGGCCTCGCCAAAGAGACTCATTAAACCTCGTTCTTTGGCGGTACGCTCGCTCTTCCCAAATTGCATCGCACGCTCAACCGAGGCGAGCAAGATATGGCGTTTGCCATCCGCGAGCGAGTCCATCGCCCCCGCCTTTATCAGCGTCTCAACAGCGCCCTTGCCAACGAATTTAGGGTCAACACGTGTACAGAAGTCCGCCAACGACTTGAATGGGCCGCCCTCGCCGCGAGCACGCACGATTTCACCAATCGGGCCTTCTCCGATGCCTTTGATGGCGAGGAGGCCGAAGCGCACACCTTCATTTTCTACCGTGAAGCCTCTATCGCTCTTGCTTACATCAGGTCCGTGTATGTCAACGCCCATACGCTTACACTCAGCGATGGCGTTAGCAATCTTTTTGGCATCTGAGGCTTCAGTCGTCATGGTCGCAGCCATGAACTCAGCCGTGTAGTTGGCTTTGAGATAGGCAGTGTAGAAAGCGACCACTGCATAGCTTGCAGCGTGCGCTTTGTTGAAACCATAGCCACCGAAGGGAAGGACCAGCGTAAAGAGTTCCTCTGCATCTTTTTGCTTCATCCCACTGTTGACGCAGCCTTTGATAAAATCAACCTTATAGCCCTCCACCTCGTCCATCTTCTTTTTACTGAGAGCTTTGCGGAACTTGTTGACCTTGCCCCACGAGAAGCCTGCCAGATTTACAGCGATGAACAGTACCTGGTCCTGGTAGACGATGATGCCATAGGACTCTGCCAACCACTCGGCCAGGCGTGGGTCCAGGTAGGTTATTTTCTTACGTCCATGCTTAGCGGCGATGAAGTCGGGGATACTATCCATCGGGCCAGGGCGGTAGAGCGCGATCATCGCCATCACATCCTCGACGCGTGTTGGCTTGAGTTGCTTGATGTACTCACGCATCTTAGGGCCTTCCAACTGGAAGATACCCGTGGTCTCACCGCTCGCTAACAGTTCGAAGGACCTTGTCCGTTTCTCATTCTGCTCTTCATCTCCTTCTACCTCGTCAAGCGGCACCTTCTCCAGGACAATATCTTCACCTCGCGACTGCTTGATGAACTTGAGCGCATTATCCAGAATGGTCAGGTTAGAGAGACCCAGAAAGTCAAACTTGATCAGGCCAAGTTCTTCAAGATGTGCTTGCTCGTATTGCGTGACACGGCCAAGATTAGGGTTCTTTGGATCCCTTAATTGAAGCGGTACAAAGCGTTCAAGCGACTCGTTCGCAACGATGACTCCTGCCGCATGAACCCCCGTTGAGCGCACCGAGCCTTCCAATTTCAGTGCCTGATCGACGATCTCTTGCACTTGCTTGCTTTCCTGATACAAACTGCCAAGTTCTCTTACAGAGTCCAACGACCCCTTGAGAGTGACTTTCGGACCTGTGGGAATGAGGCGGGTGATGCGGTCGCCTATTTCCTGCTGACCCATGACGCGGGCAACGTCTTTAACCGATGCCTTGGCTGCCATCGTGTTAAACGTGACCATCTGGGCCACGCAGTCGTAGCCATACTTGCGGGCGACATAGTCAATAACTTCTTCACGACGGTCATCGGGGAAGTCCATGTCGATATCAGGCATGTCGGCACGCTCTGTATTAAAAAACCTTTCAAAAGGTAACTGGTAACGCAGCGGATCGACATTGGTAATGCCCAGCGTGTAGGCCAGGACGCTTCCTGCTGCAGACCCTCTAGCTGAACAGCGAATGCCATGCGAGCGCGCATAGTTCACAAAATCCCATTCAATCAGGAAATAGGGCACAAAGCCTTTCTCAGCGATCATGTTGAACTCGTAGTCAAGCTGTCGCTGAATCTGCTCGGTCATCTCACCGAAGCGTTCTTTGACACCTTCCAGACAGATCGCATACAGATATTCATCCTGTGTTTTGTATCCCGCGGGAATGGTATAGTTGGGCAATTGTGCTTTGTAGGCCAGTGGATCGACGCTGCACTGCTCGGCGATACGCACGCTATTGGTCAACGCATCGGGCAACTCGGGGAAAAGGCGCAGCATCTCCTCTGGACCCTTGAGGTAATATTCGTGACTATCGAACCGCATGCGCTTGGGCGAATCAAGCTGCTTACCTGTTTGCACGCAGAGCAACACATCATGTGAGGCCGAATCGTTCGCATCCACGTAGTGCAGGTCATTCGTCGCCACCATTGGGACGTGCAGATCTTTATGCATCTGGTAGAGCATTTGATTGAGCTTGCCCTGTGGCGACGGCTCTCCGTCGTCAAATATGCCGTGATGCTCTTGAATTTCGAGATAGAAGTTCTCCGGCCCGAACACATCCTGGTACCAGCGTGCGGTTTTGTAAGCCTCTTCTGTTTTTTCCTTGAGGAGCATTTTCGGAATCTCACCGGAGAGGCAGGAGGAGGTAACGATTAAGCCCTCCGCATACTTTTGCAGGACGCCCTTATCAACACGGGGTCTAAGGTGCCAACCCTCGGTATTGGCGATAGTCGTCAACTTCATCAGGTTGTAATAACCAATATTATTTTTCGCCAGCAGCAGCAGGTGATGGTAGTCATCGCTGAACCGCTTCGAGTGGTCGTGCATATCCTCAGTCAGGTATGCCTCAATCCCAATAACAGGATTAATCCCGCCCGCTTTGCAAGCCTTGTAGAACTCAATGGCACCATACATGGCACCATGATCGGTAATAGCCAGGTGATTCATGCCCTGAGTTTTCGCCTGCTGCACAAGTTTTTTCGTACGGCTAAAACCGTCTAGCAATGAATACTCGGTATGGACGTGCAAATGCGCGAAGTCGGCTCCCATGGGGTTCCTCCGTAGAAATTTTTTCATGAGCAAGCATAATAGAACGAGAGTTCATTCGTCAAGTGACTATAAGCATTGTGTGTTGTCTATCAGATACAACGGTTGGGGACGGGAAAATATCAGAGGATACAAAATCAGGGCATCCATACGGATGCCCTGATTTTGTATCCTCTTGAATATCTACCAGCGAAAAGCATAGCCGACGCCGCGCACAGTCTGAATCAATTTAGGATTCGCCGGGTCCTCTTCCAGTTTCTCACGCAGCCAGCGAATGTGTACATCGACGGTGCGTGTGTCGCCCGCGTAATCGTAGCCCCACACATTGTGGAGCAATTGGTCGCGCGTTAGCACCGTGCCGCGATTGCGCACAAGATACACGAGTAGATCAAACTGCTTTGGTTGAAGCTCCAAATCCTGTCCACGGCAATTGACGCGTCGGCCCGCGAGATCAATACGCAGGGGACCGACGACCAGTTCGCGGTTGGGGCGTGGTACCTCCTCGGATGCGTCCTGAGCGGAACGGCTCTCGCTGGCGTGGGGATACTCGGAACGACGCAGCAAGGCACGCACGCGGGCGAGAAGTTCTCGACGACCGAAAGGCTTCGTTACATAATCATCGGCTCCAACCTCAAGACCAACTACTTTGTCGATCTCGTCGCCTTTTGCGGTCAGCATCATAATGGGTGTTGTCTCGGTGTTTCCTTCGCGGCGCAACTGCCGACAGACCTCCAGGCCGTCCATTTCAGGCAGCATCACATCCAGGATGATAAGATCGTGTCTATCACGACGCGCCGCCTCTAACGCACTCGCACCGTCTGCCGCCGTCTCCACCTGATAGCCTGCCTGCTCTAAATTGTACGCAATAGTCTCTGTCAATACTGCCTCGTCGTCCACGACGAGTATTTTCCGTGCCACCAAGTGCCTCCAAACAGACGCTTAACCGAAGCGTCCGCTAATGTAGTCCTCTGTCTCTTTTCTCTTGGGATGCTCGAAGAGATCAACGGTAGGGCCAATCTCGATCAGCTTGCCACTGAGGAAGAAGCCCGTGTACTGTGAGACGCGCGATGCCTGTTGCATATTGTGTGTCACAATGACGATGGTGTAGTCCTTCACCAGTTCGTTAATCAACTCCTCAATCTTGAGGGTCGCGATGGGGTCGAGCGCGGAAGCAGGCTCGTCCATCAGCAACACATCAGGCTTGACCGCCAGCGCTCGTGCGATACAGAGACGCTGCTGCTGACCACCGGAAAGACCAAGCGCGGAGCTATTTAATCGATCTTTCACTTCATCCCAGAGCGCAGCATCATGCAGGCTCTCCTCGACAGTATCCTTAACTTGTTTACCTGACTTCCCTTGAACGTGTAGACCGTAGGCAACGTTCTCAAAGATCGACTTTGGGAACGGATTAGGACGCTGGAATACCATACCCACGCGTTGACGCAGCAGGACAACGTCCTGATTTTTGTCATAGATATTCTGCCCATCCATAACGGCTCGTCCCTCAGTACGTGAACCGGGGATGAGGTCGTTCATCCTATTGAGGGTGCGCAAGAAGGTTGACTTGCCACACCCTGATGGTCCGATAAGGGCCGTGACCTGACGTTCGCGTATAGGTATCGCAACGTCGTACAATGCCTGTTTCGCCCCGTAAAAAAAGTTCAAGTGCTCTACGTTGATCTTGAGGTCTGCGTTCGTATCTAAAAATTGATGAGCATCAACTTTCCTGTGCACAAGGTCCGTAGGGGAACCAGCAGGCGGCTGCTGTTGCACTGCTGCTTCGTTTATCGCGTTTTGACCGCCCATTGCTGTTTGTACTGCTTGCCCCTGTTGTCCAGGATTTTGATTGAGACGAGATGGTTCCATTGCCATCAGATTACCTCTCCTTATACACCTTTGACCTTATTTTAAGCCAACGGATACTCTTTATGCAATGGGATGGCGGCATCAACAATGAGGCGGTCCCCCAGGACGACAAGGCGAATGTAGCGTCCCGCGAGAGCTTTGCTGATGAAGTAGGGACGCCCCTCGTATGAGATGTGACCACTGCGAGCAACTTTACGTGAAAAGATGTTGGCACCCTCTGGCAGTGTTATATACCCGCCTGGTAATTCTGCTGAGATATTCATAAACAGCTAGCTCCTCAATTCTTTCGTGCAACCTTTTGTCATCTATGCGAAAAACTATTACAACATCTACGGTTACGCAGCCGTTACGCGGCGTTGAATAAGACGGCCAAGACCACGTGCGGCCAGGTTAAGAACCAGCAGAAGCAGAACAAGCACCGCACTTATTCCTGCCGCCAGAGCCGTTTCCTGATTTGCGGACAAGCCAGTACTGCCCGCACCTAGCCCTTTGATATAGTAGAGGCGAGTCGTGAGGGTATCACTGGCAAGAAATGGATTCAAGGTAAACACATTAGCAGGATTGAAGGTACCCATCGTAAAAAGGAGAGCAGCCGCCTCTCCGATGATCCTACCAGCTGTCAGAATAGTCCCTGTAACCAGGCCAGGAAGCGCGGAGGGAAGAACGACGTTGCGGATCACGCGCCACTTTGTAGCTCCAAGGGCAAGCCCTCCTTCACGCAGTTCACGAGGAACCGACGACAATGCGTCCTCAAAGAGACGTAACCCCAGGGGGAAATTCAGACAAAGCAGGGTGAGCGCACCCGCTAGTCGGCTTATGCCCGCCCCCCCATAGACTGCGAAGGCGAGAAATCCAAACAGTCCCAGCACAATGGATGGAACGCCTGCCAACGTCTCAGCCGCGAAGTGAATGGCCGTCACTAACCATCCTCTAGGAGCGTACTCAACCAGGTAGATTGCAGCCGCCAACGAGATGGGAACGAGGAACAGTTCGGACAGGATGAGAATGTAAAAGGTATTGAACAACTCCGGCGCGATACCCGCGTTACCAGTTCCGTAAAAACCAGTACTAAAAAGTACTGGTGCTCCGTCTATAAGTAAGTGCAGGATGATGGCGATGAAGAGCACCGCCACGATTACCGTGATGATCCAAAGAATAGCCAATGCAATGCTATTGTTCACATGTAAACGCTGTAATAAGCGTTTCCGCTGTTCGAGTCGCCCACCACCTGATGCGGGTGTGGAGGGTTGAGTAACTTGTTGCACACTCATTTATACACACTCCTACTAGCCAGGTAGCGGCTGACACAGATAAACAAAAATGAGATGGTTAGCAGGACAAATGCCAGCGTCCAGTACGCGTTGCGCGCGGCTCCTGTAGTCTCCCCGAAATCCTGCGCGATGAGTGCTGTGATGTTCACGTTAGGCTGAAAGAAGACAGCAGGGGTGAAAAGATTCTTGGGTGCCTGCGCACCGCCAAGCACCAGAGCCACCGCTAGCGTTTCACCAATAGCGCGAGCCATACCCAGCACGACCGCTGTTGCTAGCCCCGTTGATGCGGCAGGAATAATGGCTTTCGACATCATCTGCCAGCGCGTCGAACCAAGCGCAAGACTGGCTTCACGTACACTACCAGGTACTGCCCTCAATGTATCTATAGAGATACTGATGATCGTAGGAAGAATCATCACGACCAGCACTAGTGTTGCCGCGCCCAAGCCGTAACCACCCAACGGTAGCCCACCAGTGATAGGTGCCGATGCCTGTTTTAGAAATGGTACCAGTACAGTTAGACCTAGAAAACCAACGACTACTGAGGGCATGCCAGTAAAGATTTCGATCAGAGGTTGCAAAATCCTTGTGAGCCACCGAGGAGCAGCTTCTGTAAACAGAAGTGCCGTACCGAATGAAAGCGGCGTCGCGATTATCACTGATAGGAGTGTGATGATGACCGAGCCCAGGATGAGCCCAGCCGCACCAAAACTAGGATGCCCGTTCCCTGTAGGGTCATTGGCACCAGTAGGGTCCCAGTTGGAAACTGTGAAGAAATCTTTGACGTTTGCGCCTTGAAAAAATACAAGAAACGCGTTTGAACTGATGAGAGCAATCACTGCGATCATTACTACAATAAGCAGTATGGCACAGATAAAGAATATCACGCGCATTGTTCGATCAAACACGTATGTTTGTTTACGCGGCGGTGCCAAATTCTCGTACAACACAAGTACCTCCTTCCTGACTGTAAAAGTGGGGGCAAGGTCAAATGTACTGCGGTCTCTCTAATGTTCTGCCTTCACCAGATACACTAGAGAGACGAAGCACATCGTGACACGATTACAATCTATTGCTACTAGCTTTTTGGCTGGTGAGCCTGTATCGCGTCCTGAGACATGTCGGATATGGCGATGAAATCGAGCTTCTGCGCCTCAGCCCTGGCATCGCTGCTCGTCATATAGTCAAGAAATGCCTGAGTCAAGCCACTTGCTTGCCCCTTCGTGTACATGTGCTCGATGTTCCAAAACTTGTATGAGTTGTTCTTGATCTGATCTAGAGTTGGTGCATGACCGTCGATAGAGACGGTTTTGATGCTATCAACCTTTGCTTGATGTAAAGTGATATAACCAATCGCACCTGCGTTTTGCTTGATGTTCTGAGCAACAACGCCAGTACTATCACTGGTCAAGTTAGACGGACCGGAGATAGTTTCAGGGCCACCCAGAATGTACTGTTGGAACGTGGCACGCGTACCAGAGCTAGCAGGGCGACTAATCACTGTGATTTTCTGATCTGCCCCGCCCAACTCCTTCCAGTTCGTAGTCTTGCCACTGTAAATGCCCTTGATCTGATCGGTAGTGAGGTTTGGGACACCTGTCACACTGCTATTGATCGCGAGCACGAAAGGAACTACTGTGACCTGGTGATCAACCAGATCGGACTGGCTGCTGGATGCAAAGACATCGGAGTTACCAATGTTGACCGCACCAGAGGCCGCCTGTGAGAGACCAGTCTTACTACCGCCGAGGTTCGTCGTGATATTTGCACCCTGGCATTTGCCCTGGTATACAGTTGCTATCTGCTTTACGAGTGGTGCCAATGCCGTCGAGCCAGAGGCGGTAATGCTACCCTGCACACAGGTGTACTTGCCAGGAGTACCTAAACTTGCCTGTGAGGTACCCGATGGAGTGCTTCCTCCACCAGTTGTAGGGCCGTTAGCAGTAGTACCGCCACAAGCGGAAATAAACACACCTAGTGCTACTACCACCATCAAGATGGATGCAACACGCCATTGCTTCAACATGAAATTCTCCTACTTAATCCAGAATTAAACACGAATAATGATGCAAGATATCAGTGGAAAATCGACTTTCTCGCCACTGGACGCTCCCCCACTTCTTGCTGTCGCATTCATACGTTAACACTCATGGATTAACCATGCTTTATGGATAAGTTAAGAGACCGTTAAATATTCCCGTAGGATAGGCCACAAACTTACCATATCCTCAGATTGGACAGCTTGAGAAGTCACAAAAGAGGGAACTTCATACTCATCTGTTAAACCAGATAGTGAACTATGCAAAAAACATATACGAACAGATTATCTTCATAGCAGAAGATGAGTGAGATCAACATTCGTTGTCAGCTTGATCCCGAAGCGTTATGCTCTCATAGTGACGCTACTGTTGATACTCAATGAAGCCGCCATCTTTAATAACGTAGAAGCTTGGGAGGGTGACGGTGGGCAGACCGTTGCCGGACTTGATTTTGAGGCGGTAGAGGGCCAGGTCGTTATCTTGTTTGCCCGTATAACCTATACGGCGCGCCTCCCCACATATGCGGTCGGGGGCGAGGGTGCTGGCAACTGGCAGCTTACCCCACGAGTGCTTCAAGGTTGCGTTGGTAATCGCAACCGCAGGAATATATGTCTGTTGAGATGGTGATAGCAACTCGTGGCTCATAGATGCTCTCTTCCCTCGCGCGCCTTTTGAGTATTCGTCAAAAGTCTAGGGAAATGTTCAGAGAAGTATTCTTTGCTACAGCTTACACGCACACCAACACAAAAAGAGAGACATGTTTCAACATGTATATTATATTTTTGCAAACAAAAAACCATCTTCCTTATACATTGTACGTGCCAGAAAGATGGCTTTTTGTTTGCCTGAGAACAGCTACCCAACTAAATCATCGCGGTTTTTGTTACCTGGATCGAGGGTAGACTATCGGATTAGTAGTTTCCTCTATCTCTGGTGTTGTCGGTGGTATCCACACGATCAGCGTTGTTGAACGTGGTATTATCACCCTGGACAACTGGATTTCCTGATTGGTCGAGGCGGGCTTCTTCACGTCTAACCGTATCTGTGACCTGCTGATTCTCCTGAACGGCACGCTTGCCAAGGGAAACTTCATCCGTCACGACTGGAGTTTTGGTTACTTCTACCTGCTCTTCGCTGACGGGAACGCGAATGCTCTCGTCCTGACCAATGGGGGTATTATCTACCTGACCGCCGGTAACAGGGCGACGCTCGACGACCACTTCTTCGTGAGTAACTGGAACGTTAACGGTCCTCTGCTCCTCAACGACTTCCTTACGCAGTCCCACTTCGCCTGTCTGTACGCGCTCCTTGCTGACGTTCAGTTGTTCCTCTCGGAGTCGCAGCCGACGCTGCTCGTCGGTCTCGTTCGCGTACTGCGCATCGGCGGTAGTTCCCTGTGCATAGTTGCCTGTTTGGGCATAATCCGCCTGCCCGTAGGTATTTGCCGTGTTGGTCTGGGCATAATCCGCAGGCTGTGTAGACGTGGCACTCTGGTTGTAATCGTAAGCACCGTTGTTACGCAGGATACTCATTACCTCTTGATCGCGTCCATCAGGTCTAACGGAGACGACAGTACGGCCTGATCTGAACTCGTTATCGTAGTAGCTTGCTCGGTCCTGTGGAACGCCCAGTTTTGTGAGGTCATCAAGCAAGTTCTTCGTAACTGCTCCACCCTCACGCATGGCAACGCCTACCTGGTCGTAGCCGAAACCAGCGGCACGTAACTGATCGATTGCATTCTTCGCCTGTCTCTCATCTTGGAAAACGCCTACTACTAGTGGAGTCTGTGTCAATTTATTGCTCCTTTCATAATATGTTCCAACGTGTGTGGGGAAAGGCTAACACCATAAACCGGAGTATCTCATTCGCACTACACATTCGCTAAGAACAATCAACAGTATCTCTACCATAACTTTTTTTCATTGTTAAAGAAATGTGCATCCTTGCATGCATTTTTTCCACATAAGTGGATACCTGTGGTACACGTATGAGACAGGGAAAAAGTTACAAAATTACCTCTGCTATCCCTTTCCTACGTTAAAGCGGAAATGGACAATATCACCATCCTGCACAACATAGTCTTTCCCTTCAAGGCGCTGCTGACCCTTCTTTGCGGCTGCGGCGAATGAGCCGGAGGACATGAAGTCTTCGTAACGGGTCACCTCGGCACGGATGAAGCCGCGCTCAATATCGGAGTGAATTTTTCCAGCTGCCTCTGGTGCCTTCGCACCTCGTGTGACGGTCCACGCACGCACTTCGTCCTCGCCAGCGGTCAGAAACGTAATCAGGTTGAGCAGGCGGTAGCCTACCTGGATGACGCGATCTGTGCCCAACTGAGGTAGCCCCAACGACTCCAGGTACTCGTGAGCATCCTCCTCTGGTAGTTCCGCAAGCTCTGCCTCCAGGCGTGCGGAGACAGCAGCTACCTCCGCCCCCTCATTTTGGGCTCGTTTGGCAATAGTGGCGATGCCTTTGAGTTCACCTGTCAGGTCTTCTATGTCCTCGCCAGCAGCGATCCTTGCCAGCAGTTCTTGAGCCTCGCCCAAGACATCCTCACTGACATTCAAGACGTACATACGCGGCTTCATAGTCAGTAGGAAAAGTTCACTAAGCATGCCTCGCTCCTGCTGCGATAGTTCAACCTTACTTGCCGGAATCAACTCGTTAAGAGCACCCTGCAATTTGCGCAGAACCTCTAGCTCTTGCTGATACTTCTTGTCGCCGGATTTGGCAGCCTTCGTCGTACGCTCGATACGCTTTTCAACCGAAGTGAGATCAGTCAGAACAAGCTCCGCGTTGAGACTGTCCAGGTCACGGTTGGGATCAATGTCTTCATAGACATGCGGCACGTTGCTATTGCTAAAGGTGCGCAGCACAATCGCCAGGGCGTCAGCATTGCGAATGTGTCCCAGGAACTCGGGGCTAAGTCCCTTGCGTTCCTCCTGTTTTTCCTTCGTCGCCTGTCCCATGCCCGCGACATCGACGAATTCCACCGTCGTGTAGGTAGTCTTTTTAGGATTGAATATTTCAGCAAGCGGCTGCAAGCGTGCATCTGGAACCTGAACCACCGCGAGGTTTGCCTGCACAGTGCTGGTCGCATAGCCACCAATGGGAGCGCCCGCTTTCGTGAGTGCATTAAACAATGTCGTCTTCCCGCTCTGCGGAAGACCAATAATACCTATAGTAAGGGCCATATATATCTGTTCCTTCTCGACATACCTTTAACTGAGAGCATACTTTTTGCTTCGTCTCTTTTACTTAGCTTCATTGTACAACCTTCTCGCCCTTTATGACATACTCTTCAAACTTTTTCTGCCAGAATTCCTCGCATTCATGTCGGCACTGCGTGCCTCTTATTAAGAGGCACGCAGTGCCGACGCACAAGAAAAAGGATAAACTTCTTTATTTCTCTTGACGATGCGACCTCTGGACACTACAATACAGACAGATAAAGTGTTCCCTATATAGACCGGAGGTATGTTTTCATGCCATTGTACGAGTACCGTTGCTCCGATTGTAAAGCGAAGTTTGAACTACTTGTGACTCGCCAGAATGCTGATGATGTGGTGTGTATGAAGTGTCACAGCGAAAAAGTACGCCGCCTCCTCTCTACCTTTGCACTTTCGCGAAGTGGAAGTGAAGACTCGTCGTATAGCGACGATGCAGCTCCTATGATGGGAGGCTGTGTCTGTGGTGGTGGTGGCTGCGGCTGCAACTAGCGTAAGCAACACGCTATCCAGCTATCATTGATGCTTGAAGAAGATAAAGTCATTACCATGTTCAATAAAAGTAGCTATCGACGCGGCGTGATGGAGGGCATTGTCCTTTTCACGCTGGGTCGGCTCGGTGCGCTCATCAATCCCGTCATCTTCCCTGACTGGACCTATGTTGCCGCGCCACTACTCTTCCTGGTACTACAATTTCTAATCGCGCCTGTATGGGCTACACGCCGTATTGCATCATCCAGGCGAGAACGAATGAGCAAGCGCTTCTGGCTGCTCGGTCCGCTCCTTGCTGCTCTCTGCTTTGGCATCGACCTCGTAATTACACTCGCTTTCGGTCTGCCTGTGAATCTCTTTGGTGTGCAACAGGGTTCTGCTTTGCAGCGCCTCTTTACTAATGATGCTAACCATCTCTCCCTCGCGGATTTCGGCATCTACGAATTGAAGACAGCCGCGCTTCTGTTCGCGTTTTTCACCCTATGTGTGATTTGCACAAGGTTAGCAATGGGTGGCTTTCTGCGCTTTACCATGCCTGCCGGTGGAAATAGGGTGACATTATAAACTTTGACAAGAAGGGGTAAACCTGCTGGCTAACCAGCAGGTTTACCCCTTCTTGTCAAAGTTTATATGGAATAGTTGCTTCTCACTTGCACATTTGTTACAATGACTGTACAACGTCAAGCGTAAGCTTCAATTGTTCTGGTTGGGTGAGATGAAAGGTACGGTAGCAGCCTGTGTCAAAAGTGTATGCGGTCGCAAACCAAAAGGGAGGGGTGGGAAAAACTACCACCGCCATCAATCTTGCTACGTATCTTGCTGCGTCAGGGCGTAGGGTATTGCTCGTCGATATCGACCCACAGGCCAATACCTCTAGCGGCATTGGTGCGGCGAAGAACAGAAAGCAATATACTATCTACGATCTCATGGTGCAGGAAAACGATGATGTTTCGATCTTTGATGTGATTGTACCCACGTCACGGCGGGAACTGGTCGTCGCGCCTTGTACCGTGGACCTGGCGGGGGCAGAGATGGAATTGGTCGGAGCATTGGCGCGCGAGCATCGTCTACGCCATGCGTTGGAGCCAATCCGTAACCGCTGTGATTATATCATCATCGACTGCCCTCCCTCGCTTGGCCTGTTGACCATCAATGCTCTTGTCGCCGCGGACGCCCTGATTATTCCTATTCAATGCGAATATCTGGCCCTGGAAGGATTAAGCCAGTTGCTCAATACCGTCAACATCGTCAAAAGTAAGCTAAATCCTGATCTCTATATTGCCGGTGTCGTCATGACGATGTTTGATCCACGCACACGCCTGGCAAGCGATATCGTCAAAGAGGTGCGCAATCATTTCCCTGATGAGGCGTTCCAGACGATCATCAATCGCAATGTCCGTTTAAGCGAGGCTCCCAGCTTTGGACAGGCCATCCTCGATTATGATCCGACCTCTCCTGGAGCACTGGCTTACCGTTCACTCGCCGAGGAGGTACTGGCTCGTGGCTAAGCAAAAGTTTGGTTTGGGACGCGGTCTTGATGCCCTCATCTCTGGTGCCTCAGACGTTTTGTCGGTACAACAGCCATCACGTATTGATGCGGGGAATATTCTTCAGGTACCAATTAACAGCATTATACCCAATCCACGTCAGCCCCGCCGCATCTTCCGCGAAGATGACCCCAAACTGCTCGAACTGAGTGCCTCTATCAAGGAACATGGTCTGCTCCAACCTATCGTCGTCACACGACTGGATACGCTCGATACGGCAGATGTTGTGAACGAGCCAAAGAAGGATATCAACTCCTGGTTTGTCGAGGAGGAGCAGACGGAAAAAACGCCAACAAGAGATGTGGACCAGGTGCTGCAAAGTGTGCGCTATCAAATCATTGCAGGTGAGCGCCGCTGGCGCGCCTCACGGCTTGCAGGTCTGAGTAAAGTGCCTGTCGTCATAAAAGAAGTCACCTCGCAGCAAATGCTCGAACTGGCCTTAATCGAAAATATTCAACGTGCCGACCTTAACCCCATTGAGGAAGCGCTGGCCTATCAAGCCCTGGTACAGGAGTTCGGCCTGACACAGGAGATGGTGGCAAAACAGGTCGGCAAAGATCGCTCGACCATCACCAACTTAATGCGCCTTCTACAATTGGCTCCCAAAGTACGTGACGCGCTTATTAATCAATCTGAAAACTTTAGCGAGGGTCATGCGCGCGCCCTTATTGGCATTGCGCGAGAAGAGGACCAGATCACTGCAATGGGTAAGATTATTGCCCTCAAATTGAATGTACGCCAGGCGGAAGAGCTGGCTTCCAGTATCAGAGGGAAAGAAAATGTCGATGCGGTGATTGAGCGCATGACGACCCCACCGCGTCGCACCACCGAGGTTGAAGAATTAGAGACGCACTTCCGCGATGCGCTGATGGTCAAGGTTGATCTCAAAAAGAACTCCAGGGGGAAGGGTACACTAGTCCTACACTTTAACAATCAAGATGAACTCGAACGTTTATATAGCCGACTGGTAAAACAACGTGAAGAAATGTAGTGGCGGGGCTTGTCTCCGTCAGGTTTGAAGGGATCAACTATATGACCACTACAGAACCCAACGAAGCTGTTGAAAGCCCGTTCGACAAGGCTCGGCACAAACTGGTGGCAGCGCGTATCGAGTTCATGGGACAACTGGCGAAGCTCAGCAAAGACGAATTAACACAGCGGCCCATCAAGGGTGAGTGGTCGCCTCTGCAACTTGCTCATCACCTCTACATTACCGACGGACTGGCATTAGAGCAAATGAAACGAGTGCAGAACGAAGACAACCCCATGATCGTCAATACCGGTGAACAGTCTCCACGTCTCACAGAAGCGTCGGAGCCTCCCTTCTCCCTTGATGCTGTGTTAGCTGGCATGGCAGCGCGCCGCGAAGAGCTGTTCGAGTATCTATCAAGTCTTCCTACCAACGCATGGAATCGCCCCTTTCAACATCCCGAGTGGGGGAATCGCGAGTTCTACCAACTGGTAAATGTGCTTCCAGCGCACGATCAAATGCACTCGCAACAATTGATAAAGATCAAGGCCGCGATGCAAGGCTAGAACACCAACCAAGGCGAGGACAAGCCATAATACTGTTTAAATAAGTGCAGGACCTGTCTTTCTTCTCAGGTAAATACCTGAAATATCTTGTTCAGTAAAAAGGCTAAAAGTATGACAGACCAGGCCTCGCTCTTCGGGTCAAATAACACTCCATCCGTACAAGAGAATACGGCCCCATTCACAAGCATAGAAGAGCCGCTTGCCGCGCGCATGCGCCCTCGCACCCTGGACGAGATTGTCGGACAGGAGCATCTGCTGGCGTCTGGAAGAGTCCTGCGCCGCAGCATCGAGGGAGACACTATTACCTCCATGATTCTCTGGGGACCGCCGGGAAGCGGGAAAACCACTCTGGCTGAAGTGATTGCGCGCCAGACTCATGCCCATTTCGTCCGGCTCAGCGCCGTTTCTGCGGGCGTGGCCGATCTGAGAAAAGTAATGGAGGATGCGAAGAAGCTGAAGCAATTCTCCGGACAACGCACTATCCTGTTTATCGATGAAATTCATCGCTTTAACAAGGCACAGCAGGACGCTGTTCTCCCTCACGTAGAGCATGGCGTTGTAACTCTCATTGGTGCTACTACCGAAAATCCGAGCTTCGAGGTGAACTCTGCCCTCTTATCCCGTTCACGCGTTTTCGTGCTGAAAGGGCTGAACGAAGAACAAATCCTGGTTATTCTTCAGCGCGCATTACATGATAAAGAGCGTGGTCTGGGCCAATTGAACGTGACGATTGACGAGGATGTGCTTGAGGCAATCGCGGTCTTCGCCAATGGCGATGCGCGAACGGAGTTAAATGTACTGGAACTGGCGGCGCAAGGAGTTGCTAACGATAATACAGAAGGCAAGAAGAGGAATATCACGCTCTCGATAGTCGAAGAGGCGATGCAGCATCGTGCGCTGCTCTATGATAAGAACGGCGACCAGCATTATGACACGATATCGGCGCTGCACAAAGCGCTGCGCGGCTCCGACCCCGACGCGGGACTCTACTGGCTAGGACGCATGCTTGAGGCGGGAGAGGACCCGCTCTACATCGTGCGCCGCCTCATCCGTTTCGCCTCGGAAGACGTAGGAATGGCAGACCCACAGGCTCTACTCATCTGTGTCGCGGCACAACAGACCGTTCACTTTGTCGGTCTACCAGAGGCAAGTTTAGCACTAGCACAGGCCGTAGTGCATTTAGCCACCGCTCCCAAAAGTAACGCCCTTTACGCGGCATATAGCGCGGTGCAGGAAGATGTACAGAAGACACGCAACGACCCTGTACCTTTACAAATTCGCAATGCCCCAACGCAGTTGATGAAAAACCTCGACTACGGCAAAGACTACAAGTACGCACATGACTACTACAAAGATATGCAGATTGAGGACCCTGAAAGGCCGCCAAGCGCGCAAGTTCAGGAATATTTACCCGAGAGCCTGAAGGGACGCCGCTACTACCAGCCTGGACAGCAGGGCAGAGAAGCCAGTATTAAGCAGTGGCTGGAGAAACGACACGAAAACCAGTTGTAGGGGCGCGATTGATCGCGCCCGGGGAGGGGCGGTAGGGCTGTTGCTCTATTCGTGCTGCTCTTGAGTCCAACAGGGGGAACGCGGCGCATGCAGTTGAGCTTTCTCAGCAGGCTCTCGAACGTGTACCCTCTGATGATCTGGCACGCCGCAGCTATATCATGCTTCATCTAGTACTGGCATACTGGCTCAATGGCAATCTGGCGATGGCACAGCAGGTTTTACTTGAGACCAGCGAAATTAGTCGGCGCGCGGGGCATATCTACATCGCACATTTCAGCATGTATATGTTAGCAGTCCTCCAAACTATGCAAGGTCATCTCCATGAGGCGCACACCATTTATCTACAGGCTCTACAACCCGCTGCCCAGACCGCCAACGAATTTGGTTCTACCTCCGTTCAAACAGCCAGCAAGGAATGGTCTACTCAAGGACAATCGAAGCAACCTTCTCCCGCCACAAGCGTTGTACATCTGGGTCTCGCTAACTTGCTGTATGAGTGGAACGACTTGGATGCTGCTGCGTACCACCTCTCGACAAGTATTGAACTTGGGCAGCACATCGGAGATTTTCGACTACTCCCTTTCAGTTACTTCGCCTTAGCACGCCTGAAACTATCACAGGGGGATCGAGATGGCGCATGTGAGCTGACGCGGAAAGGGGAACACGCACTACAGCAGTACAGATATGGTCAATCCATGTCACAACAGGAGGCATACAGAATTGAGCTGTACATTGCGCTAGGAAACATCGAAGAGGCAACGCGCCTGGCACAGGGATGTCACGCCAATGTGGACGATACGCCAGCACAGTCATATGAAGCTGAACATCGTGCAATGGCAAGGCTCTTCATTGCTCGAAAGCAGACAGATGCGGCAATAGCATTATTACATCATCAGTTGCAGGCAGCAGAGTCAGAAGGACGAATATGGAATGTCATCAAACTCCTGGTGCTCCAGGCTTTAGCCTTACAGGAGCAGGGTCATGCTGCTCAGGCTGTATCAGTACTAGCCCGCGCACTTTCGCTAGCTGAAGCAGAAGGCTTCGTTCGCACCTTTGTGGATGAAGGGAAGCCAATGGTTGCGCTCCTATCCGAGGTACTGGCAGCCCAGCAGAAGAACTCAGCTTTATATCCTGTCTCACCTGAATATGTGCATACATTATTGGCTGCCCTCGGCGTCCACGCACAACCAGAACTATCCCATAATGATGCGCAAATTTCTCTACACACGCTTGTTGAGCCGCTTAGTGAGCGAGAGGTCGAGATATTGCGTCTTATCGCCGCTGGCATGTCAAACCAGGAAATCACGGAGAAACTTATTATTGCTATGAGTACTCTTAAGACGCACATCAATCATCTCTATGCAAAGCTTGATGTACACAGCCGTACTCAGGCGATTGTGCGAGCCAGAGCGTTGAATTTATTGTAGGGACCTGGTTATGCACTTTGCTAAAATAATGCCAGAATGATCCCCGTAGGGGCGCAATTGATTGCGCCCCGTGGTCCTCGGCAAGGCAGGGGCGCAATCAATTGCGCCCCTACAGAGAGTCTGCATGACCGGATTATTTTGTAAAACGGCTTTATCACGCCTCGGTTCGGCGTGTCGAGCGGGACGAGGGCGTAATGAATTAGGCCCCTACATGCCATCAATCAACCTCCTACATCAACCATAAGGTTGACGCATCCTACCCCATCTTACCACTACACTTAAAGAACAGAATACATAGCTGTCTCAAAGTTGTTCCTTAGTGCAATACCAAAGAGAGGTTGTTTTTATGGCATCTACCCCTCACAATGCTAGCGCTATTGAGGTCAGGAGGCTTGTCAAGCACTATCCCAAGGCGACGACGAATGCTGTAGATGATTTCTCCTTCACGGTGCGACGCGGTGAGATTTTTGGCTTGCTGGGACCAAATGGCGCGGGGAAAACAACGACCATTGGTATCTTAACCACCAACGTCGTTCTTTCTTCTCATTGGCATACAATCATTTCGTAGAAGAGTCGTTTCGTAACTTTGTTTAAAGAAGAAATGAAGAAGCGGATAGACTCTATCCGCTTCATTGCATATCCTCGTCTTTGATTATGCTATTCGTTAGATATGTCTTCCTCTTGCTTAAGAAGGAGCAAATGGGCCAGCGCATGCTCTTGCTCTAGCGTGAGCCTGATTGGATACAACCCACTTTGAGCGTCTACATGAAGGACGAGGCGACCTGTGCAATCTCTTGTGAAGGTGAACGCTCCTATACTTAGTTCGGGATCAGCATTTTTCCTTGCAAGATGGGTTGCTCTCGATGTGTCCATAGAGTCCTCCTAACTCACTGTACCCTTCCTCATCGATATGTAAGAGATACATCCTTTGGTTTACTCAGCTTTATGAGAACGCCCCCTTGTTTTCATACACTCTCTCGTAGCCTCTGTTTAATGGCCTCGACGACCGCTCTACTAGTCTCTGAGTGACCAGGGCCATTGAATCTGCCGACGACACAAAGACTCGTCCTCCGCTTCTTTCAATCATTGCGCTAAGACGATGAAGACGCGTTGTATCTTCGTATCGCGTCCATGTCGGCGCGTGAGCGGACCAGGAAACCACACTCTTTCGGCTTGGGGTCGTCTTGAGTATTTCTGCTGGAATGAAACGCACAAATTGTCCTCGGTCGTCAGCATAGAGTGGCCCCAAAACAAATCCGTCGCAGCCAGCGCGTATCCCTTCGGCAGCAATGCGTTCATATTCCAGGTCAGAAATGTGTGGCAAGATTGGCCGCACGGCTATAAACACGGGAAGCCCTATCCGCTTCAGGTTTGCGACCGTTAACATCCTCTCACTTGGAGAAGGTGTATGAGGCTCCACAATAGAGGCGGAGTCCCAACAACTTACGGACACCAACGCACTTAAAGTAGTACCCTCTGCTTCCATGTATTTATAAATCTCTTCAAGAGCGTTAAGTGTGGATGCTCCAAGTGCCGCCTTCGTGCTAAAGTTCAGGTTCTTGCCCATAGTGGCTAACCGTTTCAGCATTGCTATGCCGCGTTCTGGACGAGCAAAGGGATCGCCGTCATACCCGAACTGAATCGTCTCGAACTGAGTATCATGTGCAAAGCTCTGGAATTGGAGGAGAACCTCCTCGATACTGAGCTTGGAGAGTCCAACTTCGCCACCTCGTGTGTAGCAATATTTGCACCCAAACGGACAAGGCTCTCCAACAGGCACAAGGACGCGATTTTTCTCTACTTTGAACAGAATTCGCTTCGCCACAAGGTACATCCTTCCCGTAATGTAATTGCTCGTTTCCGCGTACAGATGTCGCTTCGTTCTCCTGAGCAGAAGAAATGCTTATCATTCTCTTTTCTGCCAATTTATCTATGGAACCACTGAGAGAAGTGTAACACAGCAACGGTAAAAATCAATACATTTTAAGAATTCTGCGAAATTTGTAGCATTTGCAAAGCATTCCTTCTATAAAGAACTTTTGTAAACGCGCATCAAATAAACGGGGGGTTGGAAGAAAAAGGAGAAATAGAAGCCCTATGTATTGCTTTGCCGTATCAGTAGCAGCTTGTTGTTTCCTCAGAGATATGAACAAATGGTGCTATTTGAAGAGAGGAAGCCCGTATGACATCAGGTGTACTAAAAATGCACATACGGCAAATTTGTTTATCTACTTGCGCTACCGGTAAATATACAGTATCCTTTAAACAGGAGAATAGAGAACAACAGGCATTTGATTCCGAATTTCAAAGCATCCTGATTTTTTTAGGCTTGCTCACGTTGTTTGATACTGGAAAGGATGGACACAACATGCCGTCAGAGGTGCCACAAGTAAGCGGTTCAGAGGCAAGATTGCTTGGCGATGAACGGTTTCTGCGCAAGATTGCCTATATGTATTACGAAGATGGGCATTCACAGGAAACTATTGCAGATATGGAGTTTTGCTCTCGGCAGACCGTGAGTAAAGCCTTACAAAAGGCGAAAGAGCGAGGTATTGTCCGTATTTCTATTGTACCCGATGTTCGTGCAGGCTATTTACGGAATCTTTCCCGCGATGTGCGTACAGAGCTGAACCTGGAGGATCTGGTTCTTGTTCCTGGTCGCAGCCTTGAAGGGGTCGCTGGGAATGAGACGCTCGACGAGGTTGTGATTGAGATTGCTACCGCTGCTGCCGACTACCTCGATCAACTCCTTACAAACTCGGATGTTCTGGCTGTTTCTGGTGGGGCAACATTTATGCGCAACGTTGTACGATATCTGAAGCCAACCAAGCTGCTCCCAGGTCTCCATGTCGTGGCTACTATTGGATTCGTTGAAGCTCGTGCAAGTTATGGGGATGCGAATCTGATCGCATACGATGTCGCCCAGGCATATGGGGGGGCACATGCATGGCTTTGTATTCCCGCGGTTTCCACACCCATTCCGCATCTTGAAACACACCTTGAATTACGTGAAATGATAGCGGCAGCTGGAGAGCATCCCATTCTGAGAGAAGTATACGAGTTGATTGCGAGAGCAAATGTGGTAATGATGGGACTCTGGCCCCCGCATAGCAACGATGAACTGGTGATGAGAGGAATACTTAACAAGGAACAGGTAGAGGCGGTAGAGGCTTTTCATCCAGCAGTGGATATCAACCACTGGGTATTTGATGCACAGGGCAGGTGCATCAACGAGATGCTTGATCCACCACCGTACTATCTCACGGGTTTTGCAATTCCCCGTCTCAAGGAGAAAATAAAAAAAGAAGGTGCTAAAGTGATTCTTGTCGTGGGAGGAGGTCCTTCGTATGTCCCCGCTATTTGTGCCACTCTGAAGGCTGGTCTGGCGAACATCTTGATCACTGACCATGTGACGGCACAAATGCTGTTGGAACATGAGTAATACATGCAACAAGCTTCTAATACGCTCCTGCAGCGCCTGAATGCGTATAGATGGGAAGATGAAGCAGAAGGTGCTTCAGTAGCATTCAGTAAGAAGATGACGGTGAAACACCCGAACATCTGGCACCAAAGCTGCGAGGAGGGCCACATTACTGGCTCTGGTTTGGTCCTTGACCGAGCGAACAAGAAGATTTTGCTTATGTACCATCGCAAGCTTCAACTTTGGCTGCAAATGGGAGGGCATGGAGAAGGTGAACTTGATCCCTCACACATAGCGTTACGCGAGGCGACTGAGGAATCGGGTCTTCCTGATCTAACGTTTTTTCCTAATCCAGATCAGCCGATGTTCATCGATGTCGATGCGCATCTCATACCTGCCCGACGTGATATCCGAGAACACTACCACTTGGACTTTCGATATTTACTGTGTACTTCATTGCCAGAAGAAATCCAGCCTTCGAAAGCCGAAGCAAACGATATACGCTGGTACTCGTTTCTCCAAACCGCAGCCTTGCCGCTCAAACCAGCAACCCTGCGACTAATAAAGAAGGCCGAGAGGCTTCTGAATTCTTTGTAGGAGCTGAAATAGTAAAGTCAACGTTTCATGACATGAAAACGATATACTCTGCTGAGTAGACAGCAGAAATGAAACGTGACATTTCGTAGCACCTCTGGTACTGGTAATATTTGGTTCATAACAGTACGGATTCTTTGGCTAGTAAAGAAAAGAGCATAAGTAGACATGAGCAGCAGGAAACACCTTAACATTCCTCTAACAGCCGCTTTTCATGAAGAGATGGGCTATACGCCTGAGTCGCGAGCGGCATGGTTTCGCAAGATGCAAGCGTCGCAGCCCATTCGGTATCGCCCTGACGGTGGATTTTGGGAGGTCTTTCGGTATGAAGATGTTCAGCGCGTACTGGCGGATCATACCACCTTTTCGGTGGAGTTCATCAGGCTAGAGGGACTTCCTGATGTTGATGACATAGGCAATACAGATCCACCCCGTCATCGCCAGTTGCGCAATCTAGTATCCCAGGCCTTTACCCCACGTCGCATTGCTCAGTTAGCACCTCGCATTCGTTCCATCGTAGATGACTTATTGAATCAGGCCACTACCGATGGTCAAATGGATATCGCTCAACAGTTTGCCTATCCCTTTCCAGTACGAGTCATTGCAGAGATGCTGGGTATCCCGCCAGAGGATCAAGAAAATTTCCTGCAATGGTCGTATCAACGATTAGGAGTGTTGCCCCCTTCTGAGCATCCCCAGCAGGGTGGGTTGGATGCATACCTCTTGGAACTGCTTGATCAAAGAGAGAAAGAGCCTCGTGACGATCTGATGAGCGCATTGCTTGCTGCCGAGGTTGACGGTGAACGGATGGACCACAAGCAGGTGCTCGTTATTTGTGAGGTGCTTCTGTTCGCGGGTAATATCACAACAACTATGCTTGTCAATCATGCATTCCATCACTTTGAGAGACATCCAGAGGTCTTTGAGGAACTGCGCCTTGATCCTTCTTTGATACCAGGGGCGCTCGAAGAAATCTTGCGTTATGAGTTTTCGTTTACCAACTTGACGCGTCTAGCGAAACGTGATAGCGTGCTGGCTGGGCAGGAAATCAAAGAGGGGGAGGCCGTGATAGCATGGATGGGGGCAGCAAATTTTGATGAAAAGTATTTCCCTCATGCCGAGCAATTCGACATCAGACGCTCTCCCAATCCACATCTCACCTTTGGGAATGGTATCCATTACTGTCTAGGTGCTCCTCTAGCCCGTCTGGAGGGCAAAATCGCGCTAGAGAGAATTTCGGAGCGTATACAGGATATCCGTGATAATCCTGAGCACCCTATTCAGTATTTAGAACCAAGGTTAGATCTCATCTATAGTCTCCCGATTCTCTTCACACCTGTATAGGCTGGAACCGCTAAGTCCTCGGATTTGCTACTAAGGAGGGCAGGCAGCTAGCGACGGGCACCAATGGCCCGTCGCTAGCTGCCTGCCCTCCTTAGTAGCAAATCCTGTATGATTTGATGCATTAAAAGACCTTACCTATACAATAAATACCCCGCGAGTCCTGCCAGACCTAAAATAATCAGCAGATTCACTTTGCGCGTCAAACCCAGAGCGAACGCCGCCACTGCGATAAGCCACCCTTTCCAATCTGTTCCCGGCTGCCGAATGATCGACCAGACTACTGTTAAGAGAATGCCGACAACAGCGAGCGAGACACCGCGCATCAATCCCTGAACCCACAGTTGATGCTCGATACGGTTGTAGCCTGCGGATACAGCCAGGACAAGGAGCGCGGGCAGCGTAATAGCAATCAGGGCAATAAACGCGCCAAGGTAGCCATAGGTGAAATAGCCGAGGCTGACAACCCACAATCCATTGGGGCCAGGGCTGATCTGTCCTATGGCGATAGATTGTCCAAAGTCAGTCTCTTTTGCCCAGCCGTTCGCTAGCAAGTCCTGGTGCAAACTTGGCAGATTACTAAAACCACCTGTCGAGAACAGCGAGGCTTTGAGGAAGAGTAAAAAATAGATCAGTGGGTTGATCACAGCATGCCCTCTACTCTTCCTTGTCCTCAGTTATACGCCTGGGAGTGAAGAATACTATCCCTAGAAGAGCAGCTCCTAGCACCACCACGACGACCGATAGTTTCAGGACAATAACTGCTATTGCACATGCCGCCACAATTCCAGTACTGATCAAAAGCTTTACGATACCCTCTTTGTACACCGTTACGACAAGTGGTCGGGCGAAGCTCAATGCAACGAGAAACATAACACCTGCCGTCGCTGGTATGACGCCATGCAGTATCGCCTGCACCGCAGGCACATTCTGCACCAGCTTGAAGCCCGCCGCGAGAAGGCAAGTGATCGTAGCACTCGGCAGCAAGAAGCCCATGAGTGAGACAGCGATACCCTTGACACCGCCGAGTTTGCGTCCAATAAGGATGGTGAGTGCAATCAGATTGATGCCCGGAGTGAAGATGCACAAATTCCAAAAGTTGCTCATCTCTCTCTCCGTAACCCAGTCATGCTTCTCTATAAATGTGCGACGAATTAGGAAGATGGTGGATGCACCGCCCCCAAATGATTGCAGACCAATAACCGCCCAGATACGGAACAGTTTCCATAGGTCGGGCTTCGTGTAAGCATGTTCTATCAGCATGAGTTGAACAGCTTACACGCGATCTTCTATTGGAACCCACTGCCTATCATAGTCACCACCATAGGTGGTAGAAGGTCGGATCAGTTCATCTTCGGCATACTGCTCAAAGATGTGAGCTATCCAACCACCAACGCGAGAAATGGCAAACACTGAGGAGAAAATCTGAGACTTTAAACCGATACCGTGCAGGACGAGAGCAGTATAGAATTCGACATTGGTGTTGAGGCCACGACCAGGTCTATATTCCTCTAACGCCTTCAGTATGACATTTTCTACAACACGGGCGTCTGTATAGAGCTTCGTATCTCCGGTCTGTTCAAACAGCTTCTCGGCAGCAGTTCCCAGCGCGTCGGCACGCGGGTCACGCACTCTATATATGCGGTGTCCGAAACCCATGAGGCGCGTTTTCGCATCCAATCTCGTTTTTACCCATATCTGGGCTTCCTCTTCGACGCTCTTACCAGATTTAGCCGCGTTATCTCGGATTTCAAAGACCATGTCCATCGCTGGCCCCGGTGCACCACCATGCAAAGGACCCTTCAACGAACCAATCGCGCCGACTACAGCCGAAACCATATCAGAGCGTGTACTCGCGATGACACGTGCTGTAAAGGTCGAGTTATTCATGCCGTGATCGATCACGGTATTGAGGTAGGTCTCTAAAGCTCGGACGGCGGCGGGATCAGGTTCTTCGTCGTGTAGCATGTAGAGGAAGTTTGCTGCATGAAAGAGGTTGGGATTTGGCTCAATCAGAGCCTGATTGTGTAGTAAACGCCAATAGGTCGCGACAATGATTGGGAAACGCGCTAAAAGCCTGACACCACGCCGCATGTTAGCTTCTTTCGATATATCTTCATACTCTGGATCAACCAGGCTCAGCGTATCAACCCCCATGCGCAGCGCATCCATGATTGACAGCTTTCGTTCAGCCGCGGCACGGAGTATCACCATGGTAGTTTCAGGCAAACTTCGGTTCTCGATCAAACTGCGTCTAAAGGCTTCAAGTTCACCTTTATTGGGCAGACGGTCATTCCAGAGTAGGTAAATCACTTCTTCGTGAGTCGCATACGGGACAAGGTCCTCAAGCGGAAAGCCAGCGATGATGAGTTTCCCTGCCGTACCGTCAATCATTGACAATCGCGTTTCTGTCAGAATTACATCACGCAATCCACGCGCTATCTCTGTCATAAGTTTTCCCCTTGTTAGATGTTTAATCACACTGTTTAACGTTGGTTCAACGGCACAAACTTTGTATCCATCGGACCTGTATAATCGGCTTCGGGTCGGATCAGGCGGTTATTGCTCACCTGCTCGAGAATATGTGCGGTCCACCCGGCGATACGGCTGGCGGCAAAGGTGGGCGTAAAAAGATCACCGCTAAGTCCCATTGAGGAGAGAAGTGCCGCCGAGTAGAACTCGACATTCGTGTAGAGGCGGCGACCCGGCTTCAGTTCGTCCAGTAGCGAGAGTGCCAGTTCTTCGACGCGACGAGCCAGTACAAACTCTTGTGGATCAGCAACACGGGCCATCTCGCGTAGCTCCTCCGCACGAGGATCTTCTGTCTTGTAAACGCGATGACCAAAGCCCATTAAACGCCCACCTTGTACTATCGCGGTGCGTATCCAGGGTTCGACATTATCTACCGTCCCAATCTCGTTGAGCATGTCCAGGACCTTCGAGGGCGCTCCACCATGCAGAGGACCTTTAAGCGACCCGAGTGCCGCGACAACTGATGAGACGATATCTGATTTAGTGCTTGCGACGATACGAGCAGTGAAGGTTGAAGCGTTCATGCCGTGATCAGCGTGCAGGACGAGATAGGAGTTTAACCCTTTCACGTGCTTCTCTTGCGGCACCTGCCCTGTCAACAGATAGAGATAGTTAGCGGCATAGTCCAGTTCGGGAAGTGACTCTAATGGCTCTAAGCCGTTGCGCAGACGATGGAAAGCCGCGAGAAAGAGGGGGAAGCGAGCAGTAACAGCAATTGCCTGTTCAATCGTTGGTTTGCCCTTGATCGTCATGGCTCCCCAGGCAGATATCCCCGTGCGCAGAGCATCCATCGGTTCCACTGTCTTCGGCAGATTGCGGATTATTTCCATAACTGGAGCGGGAAGTGTGCGGTCTGCTGCCAGTTTCCCTTTGAGGTCTGCCAGTTCTTTTTGACTGGGAAGGTGCCCAAACCAGAGAAGATGCACAACCTCTTCAAACGTTGTAGTACGTGCCAGGTCATGAATGTTGTAACCATGATAGATAAGACGACCTGCTGTTCCCTCAACCTTGCTGATTGCGGTTGTGGCCGCTACAACTCCCTCAAGCCCACCTTTATTCAACTTGACGGGTTGCGGGTTGGTTTCTGAAATCGTCGTTGACATAGCTATTCTGCCCCTCTGCTTATCAGGATAGCACCGAATACCAAACACCTTCTTTAGAAGTTGTACCATTGATACAGACAAATGTCAATGCTTGTCGATCTCACTATATACTACTCGATTTACATTGATTGCTGTTTGAACATTGATCGACAGGACCGTTCAAGAAAGTGATTGACAAAATAGCAGCAGCCTTCTATCATTAAGAGAAGAATAATGCTCTATGAATTAGGGACGGAAGGAGGGCAACTGATGATAGAGTTGAACGGAGAAAACTACCTCAATGGGCATGAAGCCTGCCATTTGCTGGGGGTGAAGCTATCGACACTCTACACATACGTAAGCCGAGGCATACTCAAAAGCTATAAGCAAGGCATCAAGCGACAGCGGCTCTACAAAAAGGCTGAACTTGAAGCCTTGATACAGTTGCGCCCCAGCAACGAGCCCTCTTCCATCACGGAGCAGGCTGGAAACCTGCCAGAGCTTCCACATGCCGAGGATTGGGTTCCAAACGTGTAATGACCCCTATTTCCTTGCTGACACTTTTCCCATGCTTGAAACGTGGCTAAGGAAGAGAAAACATTACACATCAGGAGTGTTATCAATGGAAATGCGTCAATTGGGCAAAACGGATATGCGGGTGAGCGTGCTGGGCTTTGGTGGAGTGCAGATAGGAAGCAATTCATCACTGACAGATGTAGAGCAGTTGCTAGGCAGCGCACTCGATGCTGGCCTCAACGTCATCGACACGGCAGAGTGCTATGATGATAGTGAGGAGATGATTGGCAAAGCTGTTGCAGAGCGTCGCAACGACTATTATTTGTTCACTAAGTGCGGGCATGCTGTCGGCGAAGAGTTACCGAATCTTCCAGATTGGGACCCACGTTTGCTCGGAGCGAGTATTGATCGCAGCCTACGACGCCTCAGAACAGATCACCTCGATTTAATTCAGTTACACAGTTGTTCGCTTGACGTATTGCGTAAAGGCGATGTAATCAAAGTCCTGCAAAAAGCTCAGGGCGCTGGCAAGACCCGCTATATTGGCTATAGTGGCGATAACGAAGATGCACGCTATGCTATTCGTACGGGCTTCTTCGATACGATACAGACCTCAATCAACATCGCCGATCAACAAGAGATCGACTTCACGCTTCCAATGGCGCGAGAGCGCGGCATGGGCATCATCGCCAAGCGGCCTATCGCTGAAGCCGCCTGGCTGCATACGACGCTGAACAAGAGCGACTACGCCTACCCCTACTGGGAGCGCCTCCAGAGGCTCCAATACGACTTCCTCATCGACCCCAATTCGGTTGGAATCGCCTTGAGGTTCACCTTGAGCGTCCCCGGAGTCGATGTAGCCATCGTTGGTACGGCAAATCCTGCCCGCTGGCAGCAAAATGCTGACCAACTAGCCCAGGGACCTTTACCACAAGAGTTGTTCGATGCTATCCGTGCCCGCTGGGAAGAAAGGGCTGACCAGCACTGGTTGGGACAGGTGTAGTAAAAAAGACTCTTCACTCACAGGATATGATCCATATGGTCTAGTAGGGAGACCTCTTGTGGCTCTCCTTCGCTCGTGCAAGAAGACCCACAAGAGGTCTCCCTACTGTGTCACGACGCCTTCTCTTGACGCTATGTTGTAACCTCCCACCGTTCTAACCACTGTCTAGTCTTATGTTCTCGCGCACGAATAACCACTGTATGCTCATACATGCGTATCGCAAAGGTCGCCTGTACGTCGGGATTGTCAGGTCGATATTCTAATCTTGTATGATCAGCATTCAGACGAGGACCAGCGTTTCTACCTGTATACCAGGGCGACATAACGTTGAGGTGCGTGATCGGATGATCTCCCAGCATTTCCGTGAATATAAGCCGTGGCGAGCCCCAACCGGAATGTGTGTGTCCACTGATGTAGAGGGCGGCGTTAGAATGCTTCGCCAGAATTGCGCGTACCTCAGACGAGTTCTCGACAAAGAAGAAGGGCTCGAGCGAGTCAGCATCAAGATTGCGTGCCGGGTCACGGTCCAGCACAGTGTTATGCAGCGGGCAGTGCGCGAAGACGACGGCGAGACGATTGGAGTTAGCCGCGAGCGTCGTATCGAGAAAGTCAAGCGACTCCTGCGGCAGAATAACATGAGGGTTCTCCCGCTGCATTCCTGGTAAAAATGGAGTTGGTTGCTCAAGCATGATGCAGACTACCTCGTCTTTTGGTCCTGCAGTCCATGTATAGCGAATCGGTTTACCCCAGACCGCTTGAAACTCTTCTGCGGTGTGCAAATTATCTTCTTTCCCGCTTTCCAGGAAGCGCTCAGGCTGGTACTCATGGTTGCCGATACCCTGATAGAATGGCATGTCGCCCAATTGTGCTGCAAGTTCGCGCTTGGCAAATTCGTAGTTTGCTCCGTATCCCGTATCCACGATATCCCCAGGGGAGACGCAAAATGCGGGAAAGCCCTCTTCACGCCACAGAGCGTGTATATCGTCAAACACCGTAGCCATGCGTGGAGTGTGAATGGCTCTCCATTGCCCGCTGGCACGAAAGTGCATGTCACCGATAACCCAAAAATAAAGCAACTCTTGCTCTTGTCTGTCGTTCATATGTGCCGCTGTGCCTTCTGAATATGTTTATAATGATATTGTAACTGGAAAATGTTATGCAACTGTGAAGTCACCTTGACAGGTCGTATTCATACATGCAAGAATGCAACGTATCAGGAGACCCGCAAGAGGTCTCCCTACTTTCCCTCAGAGGACGATATAGCCTATTTCCGCGATGATGAGCAATAGGCAGTGAGGAGGCCAGAGGCATGCCACGAGCACATCAGCCCCATCAAGATGGTCAGGGCGACCAGGAACGCGTTGTGGCGACGATTGAGCAAGAGCAGGTGCGCTTCGTCAACCTGGAGTTTACAGATGTTGTGGGTATGGCGAAGTCCGTGACCATTCCTGTAGAGCAGTTTTCCGATTGCCTGGCACACGGTAAGTGGTTTGATGGTTCATCACTCGAAAGCTTCGCACGTATCGCCGAAAGCGATATGTATCTTTTCCCTGATCTCTCGACCTTCGCTGTACTCCCTGGAACGGTACGTCCCTCGTCGTCCGCACGAATACATGATGTTGTGATGGGTGATGATGGAGCGGATGTCGTGGCACGCGTTATATGCGATGTGCGCACTCCCGACGGAGAACGGTTCGATGGTGATCCACGCGCCACGCTTCTGCGTGCGATGAATGTTGCGCGTTCGCTTGGCTACGAGTTTCATGTCGCGCCCGAGCTTGAGTTTTTCCTGTTGCGGCTCGAAGATAAGACGCCCACGCCACTACCGCATGATCGAGGTGGTTATTTCGATCTCTCCACTGATCTCGCTGCCACAGTACGCCGCCAGATGGTTAACGCACTGCAACAGATGGGAATTACGATTGAGGCAAGTCATCACGAGGTTGCGGCAGGGCAGCACGAGATAGACTTTGAGAACAACGAGGCTCTGCATATCGCCGATGGTCTGATGACCGCCAAATATGTATTGAAAGCAATTGCGGCCCATCACGATCTCTATGCGACATTTCTCCCCAAGCCATTTTACGAGGTGAACGGCTCTGGTTTGCATATTCATCAGCAGCTTGTAGATCTCAAAACGGGGCAGAACGCTTTTGTCGATGAGCACGGCGAATATGGTCTCTCCGAGGACGCCCGCCACTTTATCGCGGGACAACTCGCCCATGCACGTGCTCTATGTGCCATCGTAGCCCCTCTGGTGAACTCATACAAACGCCTCATTCCCGGCTTCGAGGCCCCCGCCTTCATCAACTGGGGCCGCGTAAACAGGCAAGCCCTTATTCGCGTCCCGCGTCCAGACCCTAACCCACAATCCTCGATGCGGATTGAGCTACGATGCAGCGATCCCAGTTGTAACCCCTATCTCGCATTAGCGGTCATGTTACGAGCAGGACTAGACGGTATTCAGCGCAAGCTGACACTCACAGCCCCAATGGATGAAAGCCTGTTTTTACAAGACGAGAGCGAACGCATTGGCTCCCGTGCGCCCCTCTTGCCCTCGACGCTGGGTGAAGCACTTGATGCCCTACGCGAAGATGCGCTCATCCGTGAGACGCTCGGTGACTCCATCTACGAAGGATTTCTCGATGCCAAAAGCATCGAGTGGACCGAGTATCGCAAACAAGTACACGCATGGGAACTTGAACGCTATCTACCCGTGTTCTAACAATTTATAACACATTGCTATTTCTGTGTCAATGGCCGGTGTGACTTTTATGACCTCATTAGGGATGCGTACACCTGTTCATATTCGTCGAGCATGCGCTCTAAAGAGAAGTGTTCTTCGACGTGAGTACGGCAGCGTACGCGGGAAAGATCAGTTAGGTTAGCGACAAGGGCTGCTGCCTGAGAGCGATTTCCAGCCTTGACGATAAATCCTGTCTCATCGTGAAGGATAATCTCCTCAACAGCACCACGGCGATAGGCGATCACGGGAGTACCCGTTGCCATTGCCTCGACTGGTGTCAAGCCAAACGGTTCGTCCCATTCAATCGGGAAGAGCAGACCGAGGGACTGACTCATGATTTTCCACAAAGCCAATCGCTCTAGCTGGCCTAGGTATGTGACCCGTTCTCCAACTCGTTGTAGCCTTGGCAGAATACGCTTCTCATAGTATGTATGGTCATAGATAACACCTGCAATAAGCAGATGTCGTCCGGCTCGCTCGGCTATCTCAATGGCGTCCTCAACTCCTTTTTCGGGTGTGATGCGTCCAGCGAAGAGGAGTGGAGCATCTGTTGCTATTTCTGCCGAGAAAGGGATGGTGCTGAGGTCTAGCCCATTATAAATAACGTGGTCAATGAGTGTATAGCTTTCATAGCTACGGGCACAGGCTTGCGAAACGGTGCTGAGCGTCAGAGGATGGTTCTGTCGATCCAATACCTGCAGGGCGTTGTTGATCTCTGACGAAACTGCTGGCAGGTGAATGCTATGGAGCACGGGTACCTCTTGGATAAGAGTACTACAGGCGAAGGCGGGCCAATCGAAAGCGTGGACATGTACAATGTCGAACTCGACGAGCCGTTGACGCAATTGTAGAAAGAGTTCGAGAAAGATATTTGCCTGCGCAAAGAAGCCTCGGTCTACAGGACGCTCTTGCGCTGAATAGGAGAAGCTAGCGGGCCGTACGCTCCCTGGCACTGCTATCTGCTCGATAGAAACGCCAGGGACGAACGAGCCTTCGCGTGCGAACATGGTGACGGTGTGCCCACGCCGTAGGAGTCCCTGTGCGAGGTCGGCTAATAGTGCCTGTGCTCCTCCTGTGTAGGGTTGAGCGATGGGCGTGACCATGGGAGCGACGAGGGCTACCCTCATGCTTCGCCTCGATAGACAGCAATGTTATTCTCGGTCTCGTAGAGCTTTACCTCGTAGAGCAATCCTTCAGGGAAGTTCTGTTCCAGGCGTTCCCAAAACTTGATCACCAGCATCTCTGTCGTGGGAATCACGTCCTCTAGCCATGGTACGTCATAGTTGAGATGCTTGTGATCAACCCAATCAACGACCTGCTCATTAGTGATTTTTTTCATGTCAGCCAAATTCAGCACCATACCCGTGCGGGGATCGGGGTTTCCTTTCACCGTCACCTCAAGCGTATAGTTATGTCCATGTCCATTGGCATTCGCGCACTTATCATAGACAGCATAATTCTCTTTCTCAGTAAGCTGGCTGCTCCATAGTCGATGCGATGCGCTAAAGGTCGCGCGTCGTGTCAGGTAGACCATAATATGTCCTTTGTATGTTGTACGTCGGGGCACAAGGCAACCACAAGGGATCGCCCCTACTATATTGCGCCGCCTTCGGCAGCCAGGCCGTGTATAGTAGGGGCGATCCCTTGTGGTCGCCCTGCTACGCATTGCTAAACAATTCAAGATTGCTGCCGCTGAACATTTTGCCTGTGTCGTCAGCCAGGAAGAGCAGTATATCAGCCATATCTTCGGGCGTCATGCCTGCTTTAAGATGTGGAGCCGCCTGGCGCAGCATCTCGGTGTCGATAGCGCCGGGACTAACGGCGCAAACGCGGATATTGTACGGCTTGCCCTCTACCGCCAGTATCTCCGTAAGGCCAGCCACACCCGATTTTGACACGTTATATGCGCTCAGACCAGGGAACTTCTCTACTCCCTTGACACCTGAAAGCGAGGATATGTTAACGATAACCCCCTGGTGCTGCGTCGTCATAATACGAAAGGCTTCGCGACAACACAGGAACGTCCCACGCAGGTTGACCGCGATTACCTGATCCCAGGTTGTCATATCCATTTCAACAAAGGGGCGAACCGCGACTATTCCCGCGCAATTGACGAGCACATCAACGCGCCCATACGTTTCTTTAGCCTGCTGAAAAAGGGCTTGTACATCCTCTTCACGCGACACATCGCCCACGACAGCAATGGCCTCTCCACCCCGCCGACTGATCTCCGCAACCACTTCATCGAGTTGAGAATGTGTTCGACTAAAGAGAACGACTCTTGCGCCTTCACGTGCAAAAAGTTGTGCGGTAGCGCGACCAACACCGCGTCCCGCCCCAGTAATTATTGCGACACGATCTTTCATACTCATGCAGTGATTATAGCAAGTCGTTCTATGAGTAGCAAGGAAACGAGAGCAAACAGATACAATGCTCTAACTCTTGAATACTTGTACATATGGATGTATACTCAGTTGTACCAAGGAGAGCAGTAGTAAACGTATTAATGCTCTCATGAACGAGCCTGAAAAGCAGGCTAAGCCAATGACTGGTGATCTTGCCGGATACCATAGTATACGAGCAGTTGGACAACGCTACCGAATTATTTACAAAATCGAGGACGAGCACGTTATTGTATTTGTAGTTGGGCTTGGTATCCATAAAGAGGGAGATGAACTGTCTTTTCCTTTGCTATAATGCTGAGTACAACCTATGTGGTAAAACGTAGAGACATGATGATCGTGTCTATTGGTGACACGACAGGTAGTGATCGTGAGTGTATTTCGATTGAGCAGTCGTCTGGGGGGCGCATGAGTGCAGCCACCGTATTATCTGGATTTCTGAAAGACTTCGGCTTAGTAGAGGTCTTGCAGGTGGTGGAGTTAGGAGGAATGACAGGTGCAATTCAACTAAGGCAAAATCCAGTACACACAGGAATTATCTACTGTAACGAGGGCAAGGTGGCGAACTGTTCTGAGTTCGATCCTGCTGCCCTGACGCTGGGTGACGTGCTGCAACAACTGGGCATGGCAACGCATCAGCAGGTCGAGGCTGCCTTCTCGCAACAGATCTCTGATATTGTAGGGAAGCGTATTGGTGAGCGACTCATCGCCATGAGGGTGCTCAATGAGAAGCAGCTGCGTGACGCTCTGCGTACCAAGGCCCTGTGGACGGCCCGTGAGTTGGCGATGTGGCAGGACGGAACATATGAATTTATCGCTAGTGCAGATGTGCAAAAATTATTACCCTATGGGGAAACACCGCTCGATATAGAGGTCATGCGTGCAACAATGGAGATGGTACGCTATGGCGATGAGTGGCAAGCCATGAAAGACTTTCTCCCGCAAGGTATGCGCACGATGCTTCAGCTATCACCAGCCATTCCGCGCGCAATGAACTTTCACATGAGCATCGTTGAACTCTTGCTGCATGTAAATGTGCATCGACGCGTCCGACGTATTGCCAGTGCGGTGCGTCGTCCAGAGTTAGACGTGGCACGTGAACTGACACAACTAGTGCAGCAAGGATTTCTCAATCCCGTCTTTCAAGAGGTTCCTTACCAATCCAACAACCGCAAGATGCGTCTCCCTGATCCAGCAGAGAAGCTCCGCCTGGAAAACTTCGAACTGCTGAACCTGCTGAGCCGCATGGAACAGGAGTGGGAGAAGCAGCGCACGCCGATGGAGCAACTGCCTACATTGGTCGAGTTCGTCAACTGGACGATGGATGCGCTAAGCGATGCCTGTCATGCCAAAGGGACCGAATTGGATCCCAATACCCTCAAGATGCTACTCATCAATGAGCATCTCATGTACATGGGAACCTACGAATTCCAGGTCGATTCCAACAACATTGACGTTAACGACTTCACAAACCTGTGCAATATCATCATGAAAGACCGGATGCAGGACGCTACTGATTTCTATGATGAGGCATCATCAGTGCTTCAACGTATCCTCCGCACCCTCTTCTCCGCTATCAATGCGCGTGTAGTGAATCCGCGCGAACGCCTTGAAAACCTGGAGGTATGGGAAGCCATGTTCGAGCAGTTCGCGCTGACACGCACAGAAATATAAAAACCGAACACAGAGTGATGCTACTGGACGCTGTAACGCGGCGTCCAGTAGCATCACTCTGTGTTCGGTTCATTTTTGGGTTGGGTATGACACGAAGACGCTTTTGATCTCGCTGAACTCATTGACTGCACCTGGGCCAAGTTCACGATGACCATTGCCGCTCATCTTCATACCACCGAATGGTAGGTGAATCTCCGCTCCAGTCGTCGGCGCATTTACATAGACCAGGCCGGACTCGATGTCACGAATGGCGCGAAAGGTGAAGCGCATATTCTCAGTGAAGACCGCCGTTGAGAGTCCGTACTCTGTCTCGTTCGCTATCTGTATCGCCTCTTCGTAAGAGTTCACGGGAATAATGGACACGAAGGGACCAAAAACCTCTTCACGTGCGATACGCATGGCCGGGGCAACGTCCGTAAACACGGTCGGCTTGTAAAAGGCTCCATCACTGTATTCGCCATCGCTCAACGCGGCCCCACCCATAAGTAACTTTGCCCCTTCGTGTTTGCCGATCTCGGTGTACTCGTGAACAGCTTTGACGCGTCCCTTGTTGACCAGAGGACCCATATCAATCTTAGCGTCAAGTCCGTCGCCTATGCTCAGTTTCTCTGCCGCTGCAACAAGGCGACCCGTGAAGGCTTGCTGTACCGATCTCTGGACGATGACACGACTCGTCGCGGTACAGCGTTGACCTGTCGTGCCAAATGCACCCCATGATACACCTGCCACAGCCAGGTCCAGGTCAGCATCCTCTAGCACGATCACGGCGTTCTTGCCGCCCAGTTCTAATGCACAGCGCCGCAGATCACGTCCACAAATCTCGGCGACACGTCGCCCGACCTCGGTTGATCCCGTCAAGGAGATCATATTGATGCGCTTGTGGCTTGCCAATGCATCGCCGAGAGTTCCTCCTGGTCCTGTAAGTACATTGAAGACGCCAGCAGGCAAGCCTGCTGAATGCAGCATCTCCGCTAGCTTGAGCGTGAGCAATGGAGTATCGCTGGCCGGTTTGAGGATGACCGCGTTTCCCGCGAGCAGAGCGGGAAACGCCTTCCATGCTGGAATAGCGATGGGAAAGTTCCAGGGTGTGATAATGCCGACGACACCGAGCGGATGGCGAACAGTCATGCAAAACTTATCGGGCAGACCCGATGGAAGCGTCTCGCCCTCCGCGCGTCTTCCTTCGCCTGCGATGAACTTCGCCACGTCGATGGCGGTCTGCACGTCGCCACGCGTCTCTTTGAGCACCTTGCCCATTTCGCGCGTCATCAGAACGGCGAGTTCCTCTTTGTGTTGTTCGAGCAAAAGAGCCGTTCGCAGCAAGACTTCGCCGCGCTCAGGAGCAGGTGTCGCTGCCCATCCACGCTGTGCCTTAACGGCAGCTTCGACAGCATCCTCGATGTCGGCAGCGGTTGATTTTTGATAATATCCGATGACCTCGCTGATATGAGCAGGATTGCTACTTACAAATGTTTCGCCACTTCTGGAGTCCCGCCATTGACCTCCAACAAAGTTCTGAAATATCTGGCCTTTCTGAGCCTGGGTAATTGAAGACATGAAAAATCTCCTCTATGAGCTATGTGGGTCGTCATTGACCAGTTGTCTGGCACCTGTCAAATAATGGATAGGAGGCAAAACCTCTACCAAAGTCATTATATCAGGTGCGTATGGAAGGCGTCGAGGAGAGGATAATGTAGAGGTCTCATTTATTACATCCTCCTCCCGCTCTGCACGAGCGGGAGGAGGATGTAATAAATGAGACCTCTACATTATATTTTTTGTTATACTGATTCCACAGTCGGACCACTACCTTGTGTGGGAGGCACCTCTGGTGTTGGCATGTTTGGTGTGGGTGCCTGCTGGCTCGCGGCTGGAGGAGTTTCCTCGGCGTAGTCACCCTCTTGTGCGGGTCGCTTGAAGATGTAGTAAGCCGAGTTTGAGGTCAACGACTGAATACTTACCAGTTCCCATCCCTCGCGTCCCAGACCGTTCATGTAGCGGCGTGCGAATGTACTGCGTCGCTCGTTTCCAATCAATGTCTCAAGCCCCTCGCTGGAGATTCGCCCGCGATAGTCGATATAGACAACCTTGTAGGCCCATTGAGCCATGATGTTGCTCCCTTCCCTGTCTCTTAATTTCTCTTTTTCTGACACGTGGCGTGAAAAGCTGCGACCGCTCGCACGTCATACGCATTTTGCGTGTTCACACTCGGATGTTACTGTGCCAGAGATTGAGTCCCACTGCTAGGACCTTCGATACTATATCCGATAGCATCTCTCGCTCGAACGACTCAGAAGTGTTGTGTCTCATCATCGCGCCTCGCTCGCAGGATAACTTGCACACAATGAGCGTTCTTGCGAACGGCTGCTAACACATTGGGTTCCACAGTCAACGTGCCAGCAGTCGCAGGTCCTACTGCAGTAGGTTCCTCTGCACAGTGGTAGTATAACCTCAATCATGGCAAGCGGCACCGCCAGTTTCGCCAGTCTTTAAAGCAGTGAAAATTGTCTGGAAGCAACCTGTCTATTCGTACAGGTAGGGACCTACGCACCCTCAAACAGGGCGAGGACAAGCCGTCGCCGTAAGGTGACGCAGTAATATAGTAGGGGCGACGGCTTGTCCTCGCCCTGCTTGAGGTCATCCACTCGCTGCACAAACATTTTTTAATTCAACGGCAGTGTGAAACAGAAGGTTGTACCTTGAGGCTCTTCGCTGTCGGCATCTTCAGCGGGTTCAAGACCAAGTGTACCGCCATGCGCGTCAATGATCGACTTGGTGATGTAAAGGCCGAGACCAGAGCCTTGACGCGAACCGGCTCCTGCCAGGCGTACGAAGGGCAGGAAGAGTTGACTGGTCTCCTCCAAGGGAATGATTGTGCCAAAGTTGTGAATACTGACATGTACCATATTAGATGTTGTCCAGACACGTGCCGTGATGATTGTCTCGTCATCAGAGTATTTGATGGCGTTGTCAAGCAGGTTTCCTACCGCTTGTTGAAGCCGCCCACTATCACAGTTGCTGATGATAGGAGTATCGGGAGCATCTACAACGAGCTTGTGATGAGGAGCGACGGGCCGCAACTGATCAACGATCTCTATCACCAGGGCCACAATATCACATTCTTCACGAATGAGGGTAAATTTGCCTGTAGAGAGACGCGACATGTCAAGCAGATCGCTCACAAGACGGGTCATACGCCGCGCCTGGCTGATAATGATATTTGCGTTACGGTGAAGTGGGGGATTAGGTTGGCCGCCTTGTTGGCGGATAATCATTTGTGCGTAGTTGATGATGGGTGTAAGGGGGCTACGCAAATCATGAGCAATCATAGCCGTAAATTGTTCTTTACTGGCTAGCTGTTCTTGCAACAGAAGGTTAGCCGCCGTAAGCTCGTCTATCCGGCGTTGCAGTTCCTGTATTTTTACTTTTTCGTCCTCAGACTGCTTTTGTTCCACCTGCATACCCGCTATCTCCCTATCACATTCGTCTTCTCTGTTGAAGGTTGTGTAATTGAAGTATACCTTGTTCCCGAAAAAGGGGGAATGATAGGGATATTTTATAGGAATATTGGGTAGGTGATAAAAGTGCTGCGTACTTGTCTATGTAACAATAACTTCGTATATCCCTCTCTTATTGAGAGGGAAGAATATCCAGTTCTTGTAGTTCTTCTTGTGCCATTTCGCTAAATTTGCTGATATCGAGCGTCCGGTCGGCATGGGCGATCAAGTGGCGAATACGTTCAACCGTTGATACCCGCATATAATGGTCAGAGGTGAGAAGAAGTTCACCAACTGCGACCTCGATCTGCTGTCGCTGTATAGCAGCAAGCATTGATTCTGTTGCCATGCTTCACGCCTTCTATATATTCATATGTTCCCTGATGAACTTTGACAACCGAAGAAGGGAATTCGTAGGGGCGCAATTGATTGCGCCCTGTTCTCGCCACAGGAATGGTAGGGACAGATGGGGTGCAATCAATTGCGCCCTGTTCTCGCCACAGGAATGGTAGGGACAGATGGGGTGCAATCAATTGCGCCCTGTTCTCGCCACAGGAATGGTAGGGACAGATGGGGTGCAATCAATTGCGCCCTGTTCTCGCCACAGGAATGGTAGGGACAGATGGGGTGCAATCAATTGCGCCCCTACACTTATACGGTACTTGTAGACGCTGCGGTCTTGCTTCCGCTCGTTGTTGTGTCCGCTGTGCTGCTTGCACTACTTTCAGCGGTCTTGCTCTCGCTGGCCGCTGGAGCCTCGGTCTTAGCACCTTCGGTCGGTTGGCCGTCGTCTTTAGCACTCGCTGCCGCACTTGCGCTATCTCTGTGGTCAGTCTTATAGAAACCTGAGCCTTTGAAAACGACTCCTGTGGGGAAGAGAACACGACGAATGTGCGCGCCACATTCGGGGCAAGTGGTTAAAGGTTCATCGGTCATCTTCTGCCATGTCTCGAAACGATGACTACATGTTTTACAAAGATATTCATACGTTGGCATATACCAGTCACCCCTTAGGATATTTGGACGTGGATTACATCCTTAAAAATGTTATGTATTTTATCGGGTTACTATCAAGAAGCCCTTGATAGTACTACGTATACTAGCGTGAACTGAGTCTACTGTCAATCTATTCTATCTTTACCAACACCCATGTAGAGCCAATTTATTCCACTTTCCCAATGTACTCTTTCACCTTTTCGGCGGCATCGCGAGTCATACCATTTAGGGCGGCAAGGTCGTCGATACTGGCGGCGCTGATGGCCTTGACCGAGCCGAAGTGCTTCAAGAGAGCCTGTTTACGCTTGGGACCGATGCCTGGTATCTCATCGAGTACAGACTTGAAGGTACGGTCAGAGCGCAGCTTGCGATGGTAGGTGATGCCGAAACGGTGCGCCTCATCGCGGATGCGCTGTACCATGTAGAGCCCTTGTGAGGAGCGCGGTAGAATGATTGGATCAGGTGAACCAGGAATATAAATTTCTTCCTGAGAGCTAATCCGAGTATGATCTTCTTTCGCGACGCCTACCGTCGAGATGTCGAGGTTCAGGTCCTGCATGACCTCCATGACAGAACTAAGTTGCCCCTTACCACCGTCGAGAATAATCAGGTCTGGTAAAGCCCAGTCGTGCTGCAGTTCCTGCGGCTTTCCATTTGGACCATCATCTGTATTTTCGATATGTTCCGCACTGGCAAGACTCTCCGGGTGTTCACTCAGATGAATCTCCTCCACGGCAACGGTGCCTTCTTCATCGACCATATGCGCCTGTGCCGATGCTGCTTTGCGGAATCTTCTACGTATCACCTCTTGCAGGCTGGCGAAGTCGTTGGAGCCTTCGACGGTTTTAATCTTGAAGCGGCGATATTCACTGTTTTTCGGGCGTCCACCCTCGAAGACGACCATCGCTCCGACCGAGTTTGTCCCCTGTGTGTTCGAGATATCGTAGCACTCGATGCGCTGTGGGGGCGATGCCAGGTTAAGTGCCTCTTGCAGTTCTTCGAGCGCGAGTTGTGTCTTCTGCGTGTCGGTGAGCCACTTGATCCGCTGCTGCTCCAATACTTCTTTCGCGTTCTGTTTGACCATCTCTACCAGCCGTAACTTATCACCACGTCTGGGCGTGTTGATCGTCATCGCTGCGTTCTTCGAGGCTGTAGAGCTTTTTCGCTTCTCCCTGAGCCAGCTTTGTATTACTGATAGGTCATCAGGTTCTACCTCGACGATGATCTCAGTGGGAATGTGTGGAGAGGTTTCGTAAAACTGCTGCAGAAACTGTGTCATGATCTCGCTGGGACTACTGTCTCGCGTCCCTTGCAGGACAAAGTATTCACGTCCAACGAGTTTACCGTTGCGGAAAAAGAACACCTGCGCACAGGTCTCGTCGTCGCCACTTGCTAAGGCGATCACGTCCTGGTCGTCCTGGCCCTCCGTGTTGATTATGCGCTGCTTTTCCAGCACCTGCTCGACCGACTTGATGCGGTCTCGAATACGCGCTGCCTCTTCAAAGTTCAAATTCTCTGCCGCCACCGTCATCTTCTCTTCCAGGCTTTTGATGACCTCGTCGTGCTTGCCCTCAAGAAAGAGAATAACCTGCTTAATAACCGTATCATACTCCTCGCGCGAGGCGTAGGCAACGCAGGGAGCAATACAGCGATGAATATAGTATTGTGTGCAGGGACGTGGTAGAAGCTTTTGTTTCCATCCAGTCGCAGGCTCGCCCTTACGTGGCGATGCCCACACACTGGCATCATAGCGACAGGTGCGAAACGAAAAAAGCTTATTCAGCAGATCGAGCGTGGCATCTACGGCACCCGAGTTCGTGTAGGGACCAAAGTAGCGGTTGCCGTCGCGCTGAAAGCTGCGCACACGGTAGACGCGTGGAAAATCCTCGGTAAGCGAAACCTTGATATACGGATAACTCTTATCATCACGCAGCAAAACATTATATTTAGGACGGTGCTGCTTGATGAAGTTGCTTTCCAGCACCAGGGCCTCGACCTCGTTCTTGACGACGATGAACTCGATATCATCTATCTTCGCCACCATGCTGCGGTTCTTCGGGCTGAGGTCGGTTGACTCCTGAAAGTAGGAGCGCACACGGTTATAGAGCGAGATGGCTTTTCCCACGTAGAGGATTGTCCCCTGTGCGTCCTTCATCAAATAGATGCCAGGCTTATGAGGCAGTGAATTAAGGACAGATTGGATTTTTTCGTTCATATATTATGAATACCCTTGAGAAGCAAGTGGATAGGTGAATGCGGTTTGTACCCTTCACATTATACAACAGTTATGGCTTTTTAGGGGTTCACATAAGCATTTTTCTGTCAATATAAGCCGTAAATAAGTTACTTGACACCTGTTCTGTCAAATGTTACTATTGCCTCGTGTATAAGGAAGGGCCAGTGCAAAAACGCACACCCTTCCTTTTGTTTGTTACACAATTTTTGTAGAAGTTGCGGCAAGGGTAGTAACAGATGACATATCGCTTGTATATCGACGAAGTGGGTAACTCAACTATCAGTACTCCCACTAATCCTCAAGAACGTTATCTCAGTTTGACTGGCGTAATCCTTGAGCACAATTATGTAGCGACTACGGTATTCCCAGCAATTGAGGACTTAAAGATGCGTTACTTTAAGTCTCATCCCGATGAGCCTATTATCTTACACCGTAAGGAATTAGTTAACAAGAAACACCCTTTTAAGAGCTTACAGGACCCAGAGGTTGAAAAGGCATTTAATGAGGAGTTTCTAGGCTTACTTGAGGATTTGGACTACAAGGTCATAACAGTTACTATCGATAAGCAGGAACATCAACAAAAAATACTAGAGGAGAGCAAGTATCTTCGTACTCCCGAGGGGCAGGTAGACGGATGGGGAAGAAAATGGTTGCCATAAGAAAAACGGCCACAAGGGCCGCGAAGGCTAAAACCTTCCACCTCCAGGAAACTGGATTACTGTTATTATAGCACATTTAGCTAATTTGTCAATCTTTGTATATTCGCCTATTCGCTTGCTTCAGTATCCTTATGTATCTCCTAGTTGATTACTGCTAACAGCAGTAATCAACTAGGAGATGTGTGTACTTACCTTCATCACTCTTGCCCTCATCAAGCCCTCAAGGTATACTGTTGTGTAGCGTTATACGTTCCCTTGTTCCCACAAATGGAGATGAGCAAAGACATGCTGTCCTTTGCTCTTTAATAGAAAATATGAGCTGTATTGGTACTGCTGGACATGTCGATCATGGTAAATCCACCCTGGTAAAGGTGCTGACAGGCATCGATCCTGATCGGTTGGCGGAAGAAAAAGAACGAGGCATGACGATTGACCTGGGCTTCGCGTGGCTGACGTTGCCAGGTGGACGCGAGGTGAGCATCGTCGATGTGCCGGGACATGAAAGCTTCATTAAGAATATGCTGGCTGGCGTTGGTGGAATTGACGCCGCCTTGCTCGTGGTTGCCGCCGATGAAGGGGTTATGCCACAAACACGTGAGCACTTAGCTATTCTCGATTTATTACGCGTGAAGCGTGGTGTTGTCGCTCTCACCAAAGCCGATCTGGTAGACGAAGAGTGGCTTGAGCTGGTGCGCGAAGAAATTCAGGAGCATCTCAAGCCGACAACGCTGGCTGACGCAGCCATTATCCCCGTCTCTGCCTATACAAAGCAAGGTTTGCCTGAACTGCTTTCGGAATTGGACCGTATGCTTGACGAGTCGCAGGAGCGGCAGAATGTAGCACGCCCACGTCTTCCGATTGATCGCGTCTTCAGTCTGACCGGCTTTGGCACCATTGTCACGGGTACGCTGCTTGATGGCGGTTTCAAGGTGGGACAGGAGGTCGAGGTATTGCCGCAGGGCTTGAAGACACGCATTCGTACGTTACAGACGCACCGCCACCTGATTGAAACGGCACAACCAGGAAGTCGCCTCGCGATGAATCTCGCGAATGTGGCACGTTCTGACCTTGAGCGTGGCAACGTCGTAGCAATACCTGGGCAAGTACGCACTACAATGCTGTTTGATGCGCGTATCGACCTGCTGCCCGACGCTCAACACTCGTTGGCACATAACACGCTTGTTGATCTCTACACCGGTTCACAGGAGATTCCCTCCCGTGTGCGGCTGCTCGACACAGAAGAACTGCAACCAGGGCAGAGCGCGTGGGTGCAGTTGCGCCTGGGCCGTCCTACAGTGGTGACACGTCGTGATCGCTTTATTCTGCGCATTCCCTCACCCAGCACAACCATTGGTGGAGGCGAGGTAGTAGATGTGCAGCCACGCTACCATCGCCGCTTCCAGCAACAGGTGTTGAGTACGCTAGAGAGATTAGCACAGGGATCGCCAGAGGAGATAGTGCTTGCAGCGCTGGACAGGCGAAACCTGGCTCGGACTTCCACAAAAATAGGTGGAGCAGGCAGCAAGCCATTGTATGGGCTAGTGGGCTATGAACTGCCGGATATCGTCAAGCAGAGCAATCTGTCTGAGGATGTGACGCGAAAGATACTAGAGACGTTGTTATCAGAAGGAAGGGCACGACAAGCAGGGACATTTTGGTTTGCGCAACACATCTGGAACCTGCTGACGGAAGAAGCGGTTCGGTTAGTGAGCGAGTATCATCAGCAACATCCACTACGCGGTGGACTCTCACGGGAAGAGTGGCGTTCACGGCTAAATCTTTCTCCCAAGATGGCGGCAGAAGTCTTTGCGGTTTTGCAGGAAGAGGATTTGTTGTCAGCGGTCGCGGACACGGGAGCAGGGACTTCGCGTTCGAGTAGCTCAGGTGGATTGATACGTCTTCCTGGCTTCACGCCGAGCTTTACTCCAACTCAGCAGCGCCAGGTTGAGCAACTGTTGCAAGTCTTTGCCGAAAATCCCTATACACCACCAGGGCGCACGGAGGCTGAGGCAAGAGCAGGGGCGGATGTGGTAACGGCTCTGGTCGAGCAAGGGAGGCTCATGAAACTGGGCAGCAATGTGTTGTTCCTGCGAGAAACCTACAACGAAGCTTTGACAAAGTTAGTAGCGTACCTGCACGAGCATGAAACAATGACGGTGGCAGAGGCACGTGATGTGCTGGGCGCGACACGAAAATACATGTTGCCGCTCCTGGAACACATGGATGCGTTACGCATCACGCGACGAGCAGGCGATGTACGCACATTGGGCACAACGGCATTTAATCCGTCTAACGTTATGAGATAATGAGACCCCTACTTTAGGCTCAAGGTGTTCCATTATACGACGAAATAGGTTAAAATAGTGGCGCAAAAAGAATAGGATCGCCTTTCGTTCAAGCCTTGGTAGGAATGACGTAATCGAGGATGTGATGCCATCGACCTACGCCTTGTGTTTGTAGCAAAAGTGCCCCATATCTCACAGTCCTGACAGGAGACCTGGTGTGGGTGGGCACAGGTACAGTGCGGAGAGCTATGCAAATCGAAGTTTTGGGTGAACGATACCAGTTACAAGACCCTATTGGTCGTGGTGGCATGGCTACGATCTATCGTGGTCTAGATATACGCATGGAACGCGTTGTGGCTATCAAGGTACTGCGCGAGGTGTACAGTACCGACCCAAAGTTTGTGACCCGTTTCCAGCGCGAGGCGAGAGCCGCATCGTCACTACAACACCCCAATATCGTCCAGGTATACGATTACGGACAGAGCGATGGCAATTACTTCATTGTGATGGAGTTGATCGAGGGAACCGACCTGCGCCGCTATTTACGTTCGCGTGGCGTCCTCGCTATCGACCGAGCTGTTATCATCGCCCATGATGTCGCCCTTGGCCTGGGAGCCGCCCACCGTCGCGGTATCGTTCACCGCGATGTAAAACCACAAAACGTGCTCGTCGGGCGTGACGGTTCGATCAAGCTCACCGATTTCGGCATTGCCAGCGTCTACAAGGATATCAACGCTGAGCGTCTTACTACAACAGGTATGACCCTGGGTACTGTTCAATACTATGCCCCTGAGCAGGCGCAGGGCGAGATCGTCAGCCCTGCCGCCGATGTATACGCGCTGGGCATCGTGATGTACGAGATGTTGACCGGAAGAACTCCATTTGATGGCGACACTCCGGTAGCGGTTGCCATGCAGCACATTCAAGACGCACCTATACCGCCCACTCAGTACAACCCAAATATTCCACAGGCCCTTGAAGACATCATTATGCGCTGCCTGGAAAAGGTGCCAGAGATGCGCTTCCGCGATGGTAGCTCCCTGGCCCGTGCGCTCGAACTGCTTGGAGAAGAGGAGACTGGCGAAGACCTGCCTTCCAAACTTAGCTCCGGTGGACTACGTACTACAGGTGGACCAAGTTTTAACACGATTCCGCCTCGTCCAGCCAATAACAGCCCGCTAGTGAACGGACAGGGAGGTACGCAGGGATTGCCTCCAGGCCCGATCTCGTCTCCCAACAACATGATGGCTCCTCTTCCCTATAATCAGAACCAGCATGGGGCACTCGAGAACGTGGCAAACGATGCCACCATAGTCAATGGGACAAACGGTATCATGGGAACACCCATGCCAGACCCAACCTTTGTTCCTGGCGCTGGGCCTGGGAACTCGATGCCCGGCTTCGATCAAGGGCCAACACTCTACCATGCCCCCGATGTAATAGGGTCGGGTACAACGCGTCCATTTCAGCGCGGCACGATTCCACGCTCCGGCGTCGTACAGCAGCAGCGCGCTTCGCGCTTCGCCAGCATTCTCACCGTCCTTATCCTGCTGGCAACATTTTTGTTGCTCGGCTTCAGTATCTTTCTCGCTGGTCAACTAGGTTTCCTTCCAGGCTTATTTCCAAAGGGGAATAATCAGGTTTCACCTTCTGTCGTACCAGGCAAACAAGTGCCTGATCTTGTTGGTAAGACGTATGATCAAGCGAAAGCACTGGCAACCAGCAAGGGTTTTAAGTTGCAGGTGAGAAAGGGGCAACCATCGGGCGTAATAAAGAATCAAAACCCGCCGCCTGGGGATAATGCAAGCCAGGACACGATATATGTCGAGACGGAACCTGCTACAAGCACAGCAACTCCTACAACAACGGTTCCCGGCGGACTTGTTGGAAAATCAGCAACACATGCTAAAGATGCGCTTACACGTGCAGGCTTCGGCGTCACACTGATCAATGCAGGACTGAACAACAATGCAGGAACGGACATCGTGGTGAGTACAGACCCGAATGGTGGCGCATCTGTTCCTAGCGGTCAGAACGTGAATGTATACGTATTGAACTGCGACATGTGTACAGCTGGCACGCCCACACCAGTGGTAGGAGGAACAACGCCGACAGCAGGTACCACTCCTTTGCCGACCGCAACGCCGACGACTCCGCCAAAGCCGACCGCGACGCCGACAACTCAACCGCCGACTCCAACGCCGACGACCCCGCCGCCGACTCCAACGCCGACGACCCCGCCGCCGACTCCAACGCCAACCAAACTGCCATTGCCGTGAGACTAGAGGGGACCGTTGGCAAAGATGAGGGGGAGTGCTTTCCCGGGAAAGCACTCCCCCTCATCTTTGCCAACGGTCCCCTCTAGTCTCTTAATAAGCGTGCTATACTGTATGGAAGATGTATGTGATGACTGTCTGGTACCTGGACAGAAGATAAGTGAGGACGCTAGATCATGATGAAACTAGACGGAGCAATAACCCCAGAGAATACGCAGTTCGTTCTGCTGTGTTTTGAAGGCCCTGATGTCTACTCCACGGCTGGTGGACTGGGCACCCGTGTAACTGAACTTAGCGAAGCCCTGGCAATACAGGGCTATACAACCCAACTGGTATTTATTGGCGACCCCTATAAGCCCTCAACAGAACTACGTGTGGATGGACGTCTGACACTCAAGCGATGGTCGCAGTGGGTGAGCAAGTATTATCCTAATGGCGTGTATGACGGTGAAGAAGCTAAACTATATGACTTTAACGAAAGCATTCCGTATTATATTTACAATGAGATTATGCGCCCAGCGGTAGCCAAAGGTAAAATGGTGGTCATTATGGGCGAAGACTGGCATACTGCAGAGGTGATGTGCCGCATCTCCGACCTGCTTTACTGGTATAACATACGTCAAAAGGCTCTGTTGCTGTGGAATCTTAACAGTCTTATGTCGCTACACCGCGTCAATTGGGGACGACTCAGCTTTGTCACAACGCTCTGTACAGTCAGCAAGTACATGAAACATAAGATGTGGGAACTCGGCGTGAATCCGCTGGTAATCCCCAATGGCATTCCTACCCGCCACCTGACACCCGTGAATGGCGAGGATGTGCAACGTTTGCGCGCGATTGCACAGCGTGGCGACCCCAATAGACTCTTCCTCTTCAAGATCGGTCGCTTCGATCTCGATAAGCGCTGGCTTATGGCAATTGAGGCTGTGGCCCGTTTGAAACATAGTGGTAATCCCGTGACCCTCTTTGTGCGCGGTGGCATCGAGCCGCACGGTGCGGAGGTCCTCCAGCGTGCCTATCAGCTCGGCTTGAGCATTCAGGACGTGGTGGCGCAACGGCCCACTCTGCAACAGTGCCTCGACGCGGTAGAGAACGCGGGTCCCGCCGACATCTACAACCTGCGTTTCTTCTTGCCGGAAGAGTTTGTGCGCACAACCTATGCCGCAGCCGATGCGACACTGGCAAACAGTGGACATGAGCCATTTGGCCTCGTCGCCCTCGAAGTCATGGCAGCACAAGGCATCGCCGTGACAGGCAGTACCGGTGAGGACTATGCCATTTCGTTCGAGAACGCCATCGTCACCGAGACTGATGACCCCGACGAGATCGTAGGCTATCTCCTCTACCTGCGCCGCCATCCAGAGGAGCAGAGACGTATCCGCCGCGCAGGAATGCACACCGCGCAACAGTTCCTATGGGATCATGTAATCGAGAACCTCGTCGGCAAACTAGAGTTCCTGGCGCGTAAACAGGGCATTGTCCTTGAGTCACAAGTACCAGCAGAGCCAGTGACAGAAAGATCAGTAGAAGTAGAGCAGCGCGTTCCTGTGTTTGAGGAATCGCGTACTAGCCTCTAATACGAGTAAGCACAAATACAAATTCACCTCAGTGCACACACTGAGGTGAATTTGTATTTGTGCTTACTCGAGATCGCCCTTACACCTGATACAACAGTTTGCGGTGCATCACGGAGATCAATGTATCGGTAAGCGTGAGCATACGCTCGAATTGTTCGGTTTGCAACTCTAATGAGAGGTCTTCTTCACGCCAGCGGGGTAACAGATGTTGCTCGTAGGCCGCTATCTCGCTGCGCACAAGTTGCTTCAACTGAAACCGAATAAGGGCAGGCAGGGCAATGGGCAAACCTAGCTGCTCTAAATGCTGGTATAGTCCCAACAACAGCACATCATCACCTGTAAAAACAATCTCTCCGTCGATTTCTTGTGGAAAGAGAAGTTCCTGGCCCTTCAGCTCATCAATCTGCTCTACTGTTGTGCCACAGCGCTGTGCGAGGTCCTCTTTAGAGAGTCGTACCTGCTGATCGCTTGTGTTGAGGCCATGCATGTACCGCTGCTTAAGCGCGATATTCATCTGCATATCGCCCTGTTGCGCCCGGATTTCCAGGAGCCGTTTGATAACGTCTAGTGGAAGGTTCTGCTGCTCCTTGAGTTCGCGAATGATCCGTAGCACTGCCACATGCTCTCGCTCGTAGTAAGCAACGCGACCACGCATGAGTGGTGCTGGCAAGAGTCCCTGCGTATTATAGAAGCGGATGGTGCGGCTCGGAATGCCCGAAAGGTGGGCAAGATCATCTATACGCAGCAACCGCGGCTGTATGTCAGCTTGCACTTCGCTCTGTACCAACAACGCTACCTCTTAGATATATTTTGACCCTCAAGCATGTCTGATCTATTTTACAACATGCATCAACACAAAAATAGGCTGCTGTAGCGATCAACGTGGCAATGCCACGTTGATCGCTACAGCAGCCTATTTTTGTGTATTGCTAGAATACTACTTCGATTTCGGCGCGGGTGCAGGCGTCGAAGACCCGTTCTTATTCATTTTGGCTTGCTCATCCTTGATCTTCTGCTCCAATGCCTTCAGGTACATCTGAGCACCATCAAGGTCGGTATCAGTAATGGCATCAAGCTGCTTTGGTAAGTTCGAGACTTGAGTAACCCACGACTCAAGCACATGTTGCACAGCCTGTAGCGTGGGATTATCCATGTAGGCACCGGCAAGAAAACCGCGGGCAGTCTTTATCGCACGTACCATACCACCGAGAAAATCACCTGTAACGGCAGCACCAAACTTGATGATTGGCGAGACAAACACATCATAGGCAACACGCGTCAGCTTGGCGGCATTGATAGCACCATCTAGCGTGAAGCCTTCAAGGTTTTGTAGAGCGGTGAGAAGCTCTTTACGCGCGTTATCCGCACCCTGTGCTACGCCCTTGTTGAAGGCATCCTCTAGCTGATGCTCTATATTTGATGCAGCGCCGTTTACGGCACCAGGTATCCTGGGAACTAGTTCGTAAGCCGCAACTCCGCCTACCGCTGTGGCACCCAGGCCAAACAACAGTTTCCGGCGTGATACCTTACTCTTATTGTTGTTACGCCGCCGTGGTTGACGTCTTTGTTCGTCCTCATATACGTCTTCGTAATCGTCCTCTTCCGGTTCAATATATCGAGTTCTTACAGAGGCACGAGGGGAAAAGGCGGCAGAACGGGGAGAAGCCTCGATATAGCCCATACGGACATCCATCGGGTCGGGATCTTCATAGTCAGCATCGGGGTCTACCCCTTGATAATCTTGCCATTCACCCTCTTCATCTTCCTCATCGCCAGTCTCAATCAACTGGCGAGTAGAGGGAAGATGTGGCGCGGCAAGGTCACCGCTGCGTATAGGACGACCTCTATATGATAAATCATCTTCCTGCTCATCTTCTATAGAGCGTCTGGTAGGTCTCTCGTATGTTTCTTCCTCTAGTAACTGCTCTTCCTGCTCCTCGCCTTCACCAACTGAGCGACCCTTACTTGCTAAAATGTTTTTTCGTGTAAGCTGCCTGGTTCTGCGAAGGTCAGGGCGCTGTACAAGTTGTGTGCTCACCCTATTCGAGGCGTTCTCGTCCGTGGCTCGCTCCCCCTGTGCACCTCGGTTCTGTCCGCTTCGTCCAGTACCATTCTGCAGTGGATCATAGTCGTATCCATACTGGCGTCCGGGACTCTTACGATACAACTTCCGTTCCGAACCATCTTTTGCCATATTTTTCTATTCCTCCTGAACAACCTCTTAAGGTTCTACACAGGCTGTGGGCGAAGGGCGCAATACGCCGTTTCTTTGCTTTCTATTCAGCTATAAAATGAGTTCTATTTCACTTGAAAGTAATATTTGGCACGATATGAATACACCCTCAGTATACACTACGGGTAACACACGAAAAGTGATACAAAAAGACTCTTCCTCCAAGTGTACCATGAACTCTTGTCTTCAGCAACATTACCGTCCTAAAGAATTTGGATGAACAATACACTATGCTATAATGTCCCTTAGTGTTCATGGCACTAGTCGCATGAACGCGAAAGGCCAGGAGTAAAGAGACTATGTCTGACGTAATAAACGAAAAAGAAATACCAATAGTTGCATGTGTTACGGTGGGGATGTTCCAGGAAAATTGCTACCTCTACGCCTGCCCTCAAACACGCGAGGCGGTGATTATCGACCCCGGCGACGAGGCAGAGCGTATCCTGGAGAAGATAGAGGAATTGAAACTCGTTCCTAAATATATTCTCAACACACACGGACACATAGACCACATTTGCGCGATTGACGCGGTAAGCGCGGTCTTCCCCGTCCCGCTCGCTATTCCTCCTGATGATGTGTATATGTATACGGATGAGCGTGCCGCAAGGAACTTCGGGCGTCGCGCACCATTAGTGAAGCGTAAGCCGGATATCCTGCTCAAGGAAGGTGACCATATCAACTTTGGCACTCTTACTCTTGAGGTGTTGCATACCCCTGGTCATACACGGGGTGGGGTCTGCTTTGTAAGTCGTCCTTTCTGTGTCTTCAGTGGCGACACTCTCTTTAATCGCAGTATTGGTCGCACAGATTTAGAGGGTGGCAACTATGAGCAACTTATTCGGTCGATTCGTGAAAAGCTTTATCCTCTTGAAGAAGACCTTGTTGTATTCCCGGGTCACGGCGAACCGACTACTATTATAGAAGAAAAACACGAAAATCCCTTTGTGAATGTAGAGGAGTAACTATTGTGTCAACCATATGTGTGATCGGTACAGGCTACGTGGGCCTTGTTACAGGCACATGCCTTGCCGATATGGGGAACCAGGTCACATGCGTCGATATCATACCGGAAAAAATCGAGCGCTTGAGACGAGGCATCCTCCCTATTTATGAACCTGGCCTGGAAGAACTGGTCGAGCGCAATGTGCAGGCAAGGCGACTTCATTTTACTATCAGCTATGACGAGGGCCTTGACAACTGCGACTTCATTTTTGTTGCGGTCAACACACCTACAGGCACCAGCCAGGGTGGGGCTGATATGCGCTACGTGGAGAGCGCCGCACGCAGCATCGCCGAAAAGCTCGATCACTACGCGATCATCATCAACAAGAGTACCGTTCCCGTGGGAAGTGGTGACGTGGTTTCGCGCATCATTCGCAGTAATCTCAAGCTTCCAGCTATACCATTCGCCGTCGTTTCTAACCCGGAGTTCCTTCGAGAAGGCTCTGCTGTTCAGGACTTCCAAAATCCTGATCGTGTTGTGCTCGGCTCTACAGATCAAGAGGCCGCTCACCGCGTCGCGCAACTCTATCTACCACTTCGTGCCCCTATCGTCATCACTGACCTCTACACGGCGGAGATGATAAAGTATGCGTCGAACGCGTTCCTCGCAACAAAGATCTCGTTCATAAATGAGATTGCGCAGATATGTGAGCGCCTGGGAGCCGATGTTAAAGAGGTCGCTACAGGTATGGGTTATGACAAGCGTATTGGGCGAGCCTTCCTGGACGCCGGGCTCGGATATGGGGGCAGTTGCTTTCCCAAAGACGTCCGTGCCCTCGCTCATATGGCCGATGAAGCAGGTTTACATCCTCAGTTGTTGCATGCTGTCATGGATATCAACCACGACCAGCGTCGTCTCGTCGTCTCGAAGCTGATCGCTATTCTCGGCTCACTGCGAGGCTGTACCATCGGCGTCCTCGGCCTGGCCTTCAAGCCAAACACCGACGATATGCGCGAGGCAGCCTCGGTGGATATCATTCGTTGGGTCACCAGTCAGGGCGCGATAGTTCACGTCTACGATCCTGTCGCATCAAAAACTGGACGCGAAGCTCTTGAGCGCGAAGGTATTCGTATGGAGGACATTTGCTTCTGTAAGAATGCCTATGAGGTCGCAGAAGAGACCGATGCACTCTTGATCGTTACTGAGTGGAACGAGTTCAAATCTCTCAACATGCTGCAAATCCGCAACTCGATGCGTCGTCCTGTATTGATCGACGGACGCAACATCTACGAAGCAGATGAGATGAATCGTCTCGGCTTTATCTATCGCGGTATGGGGCGCGGTACCGGACCCGCACCTACAGTCCTACCACCAGGAGATACAACGGGCGTTCTGGAACAGACACAACAGGAAACACTGGGCTTGGAGGTCAGCAAACAATGAACGACGACCAGCCGCTCCTCTTTACTCCCCTTGTACGTCAGCCAGGGGGCGTGCTTCCAGACTGGCTCTTTGGACCAGCAGGAGTGGCTGGTCTACCCGCTCCACTTCAGATGCCGCAAGGTGTCAACGTCGCGGTCGGCATCGACATCATCGAGGTTGACCGAGTACGCAAGGTCCTTGAGCGACACGGCGAGCGCTTCCTCAAACGCGTCTTTACAGAGATCGAGGTGTGGCAGTGTCGCGGCAAAATCACACGTCTCGCGGGTCGCTTCGCGGCAAAAGAGGCAATGAGCAAAGCCCTCGGCACAGGCATGCATGGTGTCGCATGGCACGAAATGGAGGTGGTCCAGTTGCGCAGCGGTCGCCCCTCCGTCCGTTTGCATGGCAATGCCAAACATCGCGCCGAACAACTCGGCCTCAGCGCCTTCGATGTCAGCATAGCTGATTTAGCACAACTTTCCATTGCCATTGCCATCGGAGTTCAAACCGATAAAACAAAAGATACTCCATAGGGGCCTACATTCCTTTACACCATCATCACGCCCATACGCCCTAACAACTTGTGGCTGATGCCCGCGCGATACTTGATAGGCATACGTCCAGGAACACAGTGTGAGTCGGAGCCTGTGCTGTAGAGCAAGTCGTTCTTGCTGACGTACTCAAGATAGGTCTCGATGACCTCTCTGCTGTGATAGGGATGGTAGACCTCGATACCGTCAATGGGTATCTCGCTGCGCAGCTGGTCGAGCAGAGCGGGATCATAGAAGGTAAAGCCGCTTTCGCGGCGGCCAGGGTGTGCGATGAGGCACACAGCACCACTGCGATGAACAGCATCGACGGTCTCCGCCATATCCGCCTTGATGGTGTGAAAGCCAGCCTCTGTAATCATTCTCATCGCGGTCCGCCAATCGGGAGCATGTCTGTGTTCGCGCAGAAGAGAGGCGTTGTCGGCGGGCCGACGCAGCTTGCCACCGTTCTCCTTCAATAGTTCCTCCTGCCGAGGAAAATCGTAGCCTCTGCGGCGTAGTTCCTCATTCACCTCGTGGGTATTCTCTAGTTGAAGATGAACCACCTTCTCTGTAAGCGGACCCAACTCGTTCTGCTCGGGATCGAAGCCGTAGCAGAGCATATGGCCCATTCTGCCGTTCCAGTCCGTACTCATCTCAACGCCAGAAAGCACCGCTAGCTGTTTGGCATCTGCTAACTGTTGTATCTCCGCGACCTTATCAACACGGTCATGATCGGTCACGGCTACAAATTGAAATCCTTCGGTCACAAGGTAGTCGATGAGTTGCTGCGCGGGCCAGCGTCCATCACTGTAGTTCGTGTGCATATGTAAGTCAATCGGAGTATCAGGGGTAAGAGTCACCCGTGAGGTCAAACGCGTCAAGATAGGCTCCTTTTATATAGGCAAGTCTCATACATTAGTTACTCCTCATGGTACCACATCGGTACCCTTTTCTATGTAGACTCGTTTAATACAGTGATGAATAAAGAGAAACAAGAAACAGACGTGCGAGTTGAGAATAGCGTCGAGCGGCATGTGACTTTGCCGCATGCCGCTCGACGCTATTCTCAACTCGCCCTTTTTCTATCGCTAGCCGCCATCTACCTTTTGATAGTGATATCACAGGTCACTATCCACCCACCTGGTGTTGGAGGTGGCTCACATTTTATCTATCTTGCTGACGGGTGGCTGCATGGACATCTCTATGTTAATGACATACCACCAGGTCTCGCGGACGATACGCAATATAAAGGACACTGGTACGTCGCCTTTCCACCACTGCCCGCCATACTTCTACTTCCAGTCGTAGCGATCTTTCACCTCTCATATCAGGCGATTATTACGCTGGCTTTCTCCGTCTGCATGGGTGTACTCAATATCTGGCTGATGCTGCAAGTGCTGACGCGCCTTGTGCGGAACCATGCCATAGGTGAGAAGTTTGCTACAGTCGCCTGGCTGCTCGTGCTGTTCACGCTCGGCACCGAACTCGTCTATGTGACCATGAAGGGAAGCGTCTGGTTTGTAGCGCATGTAGTCGCCACAACCTTTTTATTGCTTTACATGAGCGAGATGTTCGGCAAGCGGCGCGCGTGGCTGGCGGCAATATTTCTCGGGCTGGCGGCGCTTTCACGCAGCACAACTCTTTTCACCTTCCCCTTCTTCCTCGTCCTGACCTTCGCGTTAGAACGTCAACAGCCGCTCGCCCTGGCGAGGCAGTGGACCATTTTCGGTGCTGTGCTGGGCGTCTTCATTGTAGGGATGCTACTCTACAATCAAGCGCGGTTCGGTTCGCTGCTCGACTTCGGTTACAACACGATGAATGTTAATCCGTTGGTAGGCAAAGACCTGCACACCTATGGACAGTTCAACAAGCATTTCGTCCGCACCAACCTGCGCTACATGCTGCTCGAACCGCCCAAAATCATCAATAAATTCCCCTACCTCACCTTCAATCCCTTCGGCACAAGCATCTTCCTGACGATGCCCGCCCTGCTATTCGCATTCCTGGGCTTTCGCCATCGAGAGCAGCGCTGGCTTGCCGCGTCTCTGGCTGCCGCATGTGTCCTGCCAGTGGCTGCACTGCTGCTCTACTTCAACACGGGTTGGTACCAGTTCGGCTATCGCTTCGCCCTGGATTTCCTGCCGTTCCTATTCTCGCTAGCGGCATTGGGCATGTCATCACATCCAACATGGCGTGAAAAGCTGCTCATCACGCTCTCAGTGCTGCTTAACCTGTGGGGCTACTTCGTGTTCACCTACTACCATCCGCCACTGTTGGCATAAAAAGCATCATTCGAGTTCTTTGCTTGTTTGCCATTGTTCAGGAAAATATAAAGCGGCTTTAGCCAGAACACCATATTTCATGTTCTCCGAAGAGGGAAGAGATTCTAGTCGGAAGGGTTCCGATACCCAAGTGGCATCCTTAGCAAGAGGATAATACTTCAATTGTCCCCCCGATAGTCCATACCACTCAAAAACTACGCCAGAGGAATCTTCACCACAAAGCCTTTGAGCAGGTACCTCAACACCTTTCTCTTTCTTGTTCGGAAAATACCACATTAGGCTTTTAGGCTGGGGAAGAGTAAGTGGAAATTGATGTAGTTGATACAATCCTTTTTTGTTCCAAGAAAGAACTAAATAGGAACTCATGTTTAGGTCGATAATTCCTCCACTGGAAATACTGTCCCTTTCATGCCATGACTCTACCAATTCAATAAGCCCAATACCGACTTCTGTAGGTCTACTTCTATAGTTATCCTCTCGGATGCCTTTTGTACCAAGATATCCCCAAAATTGCTTTGCTGAGTTTGATAGCTCTATTGTAATACGACCATCCCTTCCTGTTACTCTATCTAACTCTCCTCTCATCTTGCATGATACCCCATACATTACACGCGGCTTATCTGTAACTGGAACTAACACATCAAATACATATTTGCTTTCTTGCGCGGTTCCACCAAAGGCCGCAGCAACCGCTCGTTCAAAATCTCGCCAACCAGGAAGAGTCATACCATTATCTGTAGCTAACATACCTGTTCCATCTTGATAGGTGCTTAAAATAAGCCGTAATTTCTCTACTTGATATCGTGTTGGCGGCTTAGGTTTCGGTCCCCCAACAAGTTCTTCATTCATCGCACTTTTCCTCCGCCTTTTGTTCCTCATTATCAATCTCTAGTTCTAACTCGTCCTTTAGAAGATGATCAGTGGGAACATGAAATAGACGTGCAACACTGAGGACAATTTCTACAGTTGGCGGCTTTTTGCCCGTTTCCAGTTCACTAATATATCCATGAGCAACATGACCAAGTTCGTGAGCTAGTTCTTTGAGCGTTAACCCTCGCTGAATCCGCAGTGTGCGTAGTTTCTCTCCAAATCTCTGGATACTTCGTCCATTACTCATGAGACTTGACATCCATTACATTATGTGGTATTTTGTCTCTATTAGAGACATTGACTTGCGTTAAAATTTGTATGGGAGATAGGACACTACTATGGTAGACGCGGCACATAAGATGATTAGCAGTCCTTTCAAATGGGTAGGTGGCAAGTCCCGCTTGAGAAAGTATGTTATAGAGAAGCTTCCTACTCATACTTGTTATGTCGAGCCGTTCGCAGGTGCTGCTTGGGTTCTGTTTGGCAAACCTCCAAGTGATGTTGAAATTTTGAATGATATTAATGAGGAGTTAATCAACTTCTTCCGCGTAATCAAAGAACAGCCAGAAGAGTTGATTGCCTCCTTTGAGTGGGAACTCGTATCTCGTGCAGAATTTGAACGACTCGCTGCCATTGACCCCTTACAACTCACTAGTATTCAACGCGCTCATCGCTTTTACTATCTTATTATGGCTGGTTGGGGGGGCGAATTAAACTACCCTCGCTTTCAGACAAGTATTTCTGATGGTGGACATGGTAATCGACTCTTTGGTGCGTTACAGACTCTTCGGAAACGTCTTTTACCTGTGTATGAACGTCTAAGGACCGTAATCATTGAAAACCTTGATTGGCAAGAGTGCATTAATCGTTACGACCGTCCTGGCGTCGTAATGTATATTGATCCGCCTTATCCTGGCAACAAATGTAACTATGTGCACAACATGCGAGATTGGGATTCGCATATATTGTTAGCAAACCGCCTGGGAAGAACCCAATGTCAATGGATATTATCCTCCTATGATACCCCAGAAATACGTGCATTATTTACAGATCACCACATCGTACCTGTACATTCTTACTCAGGGATGGATACCGAAAAAAACGGCAATTCACGGGTCGTCAATAGAGAGCTACTTATTATGAATTATGCTCTACCAAACCATTTAGATGCATACGAAGATGCTCAACAAGCCCTACTGGAATTACCTTGATAAATCCGCCTAGCATGCCCTCTTGTGAGAGAAGAAATTATGTATTCGACTTTGATTGTAACACGCTAACGCAAGCTACTTGAAGAGCATAGATATGTAACGGCAATACGAACATGAAAATGCAGAGAGGGACCTTCACAGACCCCTCTCTGTTCTCAGTTTTTATTAGCGAAACCGTTATGTAGACTGCACTGTCCTCACCTCAGCAGCAACACGCGTCTGCATATCTTGCCACAAATCCTGTATATCCCGCTCTATGGTACGCAAGTTTCCAATCGCCACACGAAGAGTAAACCTGCCGTATAGCCTGGTGTGCGAGAGGAAAAAGCGACCGGCGGCGTTGATTTGGCTCATGATGTGTTCGTTCAAAGCCTCTAGCTGTGCCTCGTCATCCACCCCCTGTGGATGAGCGCGCAGGCAGACAAGGCTGAAGGGCGTTGGAGCCATAATCTCAAAGTTGGGTGACTCTTCGACCCAGTGCGCCAACTCTTGTGCGAGGTAGTTGTGCTCACGAATACGGGCAGCGAGTCCCTCTTGCCCAAAGTAGCGCATCACCATCCACAGCTTGAGCGAGCGGAAACGACGCCCCAGGGCACTCCCGTAGTCCATCAGGTTAGGAGTCTCGTCGCCAAGGCTCTCGGCGTTGCGCAGATATTCAGGAATAAGGCTGAACGCAGCTTTGACCACGTCCGGCTTGCGCGTGTAGAAGACGCTGCAATCCAATGGAGTAAATAGCCACTTGTGCGGATTGACGATGAGCGAGTCGGCGCGTTCACAGCCAGCCAGGATCCACCGCATAGCGGGATCTACGGCTGCCGCACCACCATAGGAGCCATCGACATGCAACCAGAGCTTGTATTTCTCACACACATCCGCTATCTGCGGAATGGGATCGATGCTGCTGGTCGAGGTCGTACCCACTGTGGCGACTACGGCGAACGGCAGCCAGCCAGCAGCAATATCCTCCTCAATGGCGCGCTCTAGCTCAACGACGTTCATACGGAACTCGCTATCAGTTCCAATCTTGCGCAAGCCTTCCTGTCCAACACCCAGTACAATAGCAGCCTTATCTACGGACGAATGCGCATCCTGGGACGTATAGAGGCGCAGGCGTGGCACATCGCTACGACCTGCCATACCCTTTTGACGAATGTGCAGATCGGGAATTGCCTCACGTGCCGCGACCAATGCATAGAGCACACCCGAAGAGGCGGTATCATTGATGACGCCAAACAGAGGATGTGGTAGACCCATCATCTGGCGTAGCCAATCGAGCGTCACCTGCTCCAACTCGGTCGCAGCCGGAGAGGTGCGCCAGAGCATCGCGTTAACGTTAAGCGCGCTGCACAACATCTCGCCAAGAATACCGGGGCCAGAGCCTGTGATGCCAAAATATGCCATGAAACCTGGCGAATTCCAATGCGTGATTCCCGGCATCAAAATAGAGTCGAAATCTTTCAGAATCGCCTCCATCGCCTCCGGTTGTTCAGGAGGATGATTGGGGAGCGCATGACGAATCTCTCCTGGTATAGTGCGTGACAGAACGGGGTAGTTGTTGCCCACTCCCGCTAAATAGTCCGCCATCCAATCGACTATCTCATGCCCATAGCAACGAAAATCTTCAGCAGCCATATCGCCAGTCGCGGTTGTCTGTTGTGCTATATCGAGCGCTGTGCGTTCTTCCATTATGATAGGAACTCCTCTTTTACTAGAGCGATAATACTATGAATAATAACACATTCGCTCTTTCCATCATCCATAGGTCACACCTCTCTTGTGATTGCGTCTTCTTCTGCTTATACTGTCAACAGACAAGGGCTGAACAACGTACGAAGGGTGAATATCATGGCAGATGAACAGGCGCTTGCAGCACTTTTGCAAGGAAAAAATACTTGGAGTGCATGGAGAGCTACACATTCTACGCGTCCAGATTTGAGCGGGGTTAACCTGACCAATGCCAACTTGAGCGAGGCCGACCTGAAAGAAGCTTACATGATGAATACCGACCTGAGCGAAGCCGACCTGAGCGAAGCCGACCTATGCGGGGCTAATCTAAGTGGAGCTAACCTGAACGGGACTAACTTGAGTGAGGCTAACTTGACCAATGCCAATTTGAGCGGAGCTGACCTGAGCAGAGCCGACCTGAGAGAAACCTACATGATTTGTACCAGTTTGAGCGAGGCTAACCTGAGCAAGACTAACCTGAGTGGAGCTAACCTGAGTGGAGCTAACCTGAGCAGAGCTAACCTGAGTGGGGCCAACCTGTACATGGCTAACTTGTACAAGGCCAACCTGTACAGAGCCAACCTGTACAGAGCCAACGTGTATGGGGCCATGATGCTTGAGGCCAATTTGAGTGAGACTATTGGAATATCTGAAGATAGATAGCACACCTCATACTACAAAGAGCAGACGCGAGGAAAGATCGAACTACCCTCTCATACCAGTTCTTCCTCGCGCAGTTGAGTTGCCCAATCGAGTTCCAGCCGCCATTGGTCAGCCATATGCCGCATGACTTTGATGAGCACATTAAATCGAGAGAGACCCATGCCATCCTGCTGGTGACGCCGTATTTCCTCTATCTTTGCTGTCAGGTAGAGCACATGTGCTTGACAGAAATTGATGTAGTGGTCAAACAGAGAAAGCCGCTCTGCCGACTCAAGATGCTCCATTGCCTGAACCTTGTGCAAAAACAACTTCTGATACTCTCCGAGATTGGAAATGGTATCCATCATCAACTCGTGAAACCGCTTACGTCCGCTGTGCGTAATCTCAAAACTGCGGAGGGGACGCTTTCCTGTCTGCCCGCCAGATACTTCATTGCTCCCAACAACGAACCCTTCTTTCTCCAACTGGGATAACAACGGATAGAGCCGACCATGACTAAACTTGAGGTATGGGCCCGCGAAATCATTCATGGTTTTTATAATAAGATATCCGTGAGCTTTCCCTGACATCAAGAGAGAGAGGATAATCAGTTCGTACATCTTCCAGCCTTTCCACGCATCCTGGTCTACTCGTTCTTCCTTAAGGAAACGTCTTTATAGCATAGTAGATTTTAATATATCATTTTAACGGATATTGAGCATACATCCATTACATATATCCTATGTCTATTTTGGAAATATACGCTGATTTAGCAGTAAACGAGACACGATCATGAATAATAGAATACTCACCCGACGAGGCATCAACCATCTGCTGGTTGATGCCTCGTCGGGTGAGTATTCTATTATTTCTTACCTACGCTGCATTGGCTTTACTCAGCCAGTTCTCAAGGTCTTGAGACGATACAGGGCGGGACATATAGTACCCTTGAGCTATATCACATCTGAAGTCTGCCAGGAGTTGCAAGGTCTCCTTGTCTTCCACGCCCTCGGCTACGACCTGTAGACCCAGGCTGTGCGCCATCGTTACGGTCGATTGGACGATGGTAGCATCTACCTCTACGTTGGACATATGTTGTACGAAGGAGCGGTCAATCTTCAATTCGGTGATCGGCAGACGCTTAAGATAGGCCAACGATGAATAGCCAGTGCCGAAGTCGTCAACGGTTATATGTACACCAAGTGATGAAAGGCGTGTCAATATGTCCAGGGTACGCTCGATGTCCGTCATCACAGCACTTTCCGTTAGTTCGACACATAAGAGGTGCGAAGGAACGCTATAGCGTTCAAGTAACGCCGCAATCGTGTTTGGCAGCGTCACCTCATGCAGGTCCCACATAGACAGATTGACGGCAACACTCAGTTCACGGCCAGCTTCTAACCACTCTCTGCATTGCCGGATTGCAGTTTCCAGGACCCAGAGAGAGAGAGGCACAATGAGTCCTGTCTGCTCAGCCAACGGGATAAACTGGTCGGGCGGTATAAAGCCATACTCGGGATGCGGCCAACGCACAAGAGCCTCAACGCTATGCACCTCTCCGGTTTGAAGCTCTACTTTCGGCTGATAATACAATTTCAACTCGTTGTTAGCTATAGCCTGGCGCAGCGCACCAACGAGGGCGAGGCGACGTGGACTATAGGTATCCTGGGCAGCATCATAGAGAGCATATCCTTGGTGCGCCTGTTTAGCCGTATACATGGCGACATCGGCACGGCGTAGGAGAGTTACGGCATCGGCTCCATGCTCAGGGTAGAGCGCAACGCCGATACTAGCCTGAATTTGCAGAGAAATCTCCCCTATAGTGAAAGGCTCCTCGAGCGCTGCATGTAAGGCAGAGGCGACCTGCTGCACACTCTTCTCACCAGCAATAGGAAGTAGAACAGCAAACTCATCCCCACCGAGTCGCGCAACGGTAGCGGAGTCGCTCATCACTTGACAGAGGCGCTCACCCACCTGCCGCAGCAGAACATCACCGTGATGGTGCCCAAAAGTATCGTTAATCTCCTTGAAGCGATCAAGGTCCATCATGAGCAAGGCCACGCCACTCATTGCCCCTTCCGTATGCTTGATAGCATGCTCTGTAGCTTCAATAGCCTGTTCTAGTCGTTCCACGAGCAAAGCGCGGTTCGGAAGATCGGTCAGGGCATCGTGTGATGCCTGGTGTCTTAGTATGTCTTCCATAACTACCTGTTCCGTGACATCGCGGGCGTTAATGACGAAACCATGAATAGCCGGATCATCGAGACAGTTGTGAACTGTATACTCTAGCGTCACTAACGAGCCATTTGCATGACGGAGACGACAGAATTGTCGCTTGGTTTCATCCACACAATAAGCGTTCGCGAAAGCTGTAAGCGCCTGCTGCCAGTCTTCGGGCGGCAGAAAATTAAAGACGCTTACACCGACCAACTCTTCTGGAGCATACCCAAGAATGCGCTGATGCGATGGGCTTGCGTATCGGCATATGCCGGTATCATCGAGAACGAGAACCATATCGGAGGAGTGTTCAATCAACGTACGAAACCGTCGTTCGCGCGTCTGTAATGCTTGCTCTGCCTGTACACGTGCGCTAACATCTGTTGCGAGGCCAATTACTCCATTCAGTTGTCTCTCTTCATCATACAGAGGCGTGTATTGCGTTTCAAAAACTATATCACCTATAGTAGTAGTAAATGTAAATGCTTCACCCGCCAGAGCACGACGCGTATAATTGACAATTTCTGGATAGTCCTGGGAGACATCGAAGACAGATAGTCCAACTACCTGTTCTGGCTGCAATCCCAGTACTTGCAAGCCTCTCCCTTCTGAAAGAGTGAAGACGCCATTACGGTCAAGTGCAAAGAGGACAATTGGCAAATTGGAGATAACCATGCGGAAACGTTGCTCGCTCTCATACAGCGTCTGCTCTATTTTTTTATACTCAGTAACGTCACGCATAAGACAAAATAACTCTTCTTGTATTTGTACCATACCGTTGTCATCGCTCCCTTGTCCACAGTTGTCACCAGTTCAATCCTGGTACCATCTCTCCTTTCTATCGGCATCCCCTCTGCCGGCCTTTAGGATCATCGTGCCCCTACACCCATATCTCCTGCTGTGGTACAATAGCGGCGACTTTGATACACAACTATGCGGATAATAGAACCCTCCGCCTTCTATGACCCCTATTTCTTTCGCGATGGAGTTTGATGATGTTGGAACATAAAAATTTATTGGCTGGCCTCAATGAGCCACAACAGAAAGCCGTGACCACAACACAAGGCCCGGTCCTCATTCTCGCGGGTCCGGGGAGCGGCAAGACCCGCGTCATCACCCACCGTATCGCCTACATTGTTCAGGAAGAACAGGTCTCGCCGTGGCGCATTCTCGCCGTCACGTTCACTAATAAGGCGGCGAAGGAGATGCGCGAACGCCTCGAAAAGCTGGCAGGCATCAACGAGTCCAAAGAGATGACTATTGGCACCTTCCACGCAATCTGCGCACGTGTATTGCGCATGGAGGCCGATTCGCTGGCACCGTACGGTCTCAGCAGATCGTTCGCCATTTTTGATACCGACGATCAGACCTCACTGGTCAAACGGGCTATCAAACAACTGGACCTGGATGAGAAGTTGTACAGGCCAGCAGCTATACACGCCAGCATCTCTCGCGCCAAAAACGATCTGCTCATTCCCGAGCAGATGGCAGAGCAGGCTACCAAGTATAGCGAAGAGGTGGCGGCACGCGTCTACAAGGTCTATCAAAAGCTACTTCGCACCAATAACGGCGTTGATTTCGACGACCTGCTGATGCTCACCGAGCAACTGTGGCGGCGTGAACCGGAGATACTACACAAGTATCAGCGCCGCTGGCAATACATCCACGTTGATGAGTTCCAGGACTGCAATCTGCCGCAATACAAGTTGATACGTCTGCTGGGTTACGGCACCGATCAGCGGCATGATGGACTCGGCAATGTCTGCGTGGTGGGTGACGACGACCAGATGATCTACACATGGCGCGGTGCCAGTGCCGAAAATGTTCTGCGCTTCGAACGCGACTTTCCGCAGGTAAAGATCATCATTCTCGACCAGAACTATCGCTCGACGCAGACCATTCTCGACGCGGCACAGGGCGTCGTCAGACGCAACAGTCTTCGCAAGGACAAGAAGCTCTGGACAGCGCAGGGAACAGGCGAGAAGGTGATAGTTCACCGGGCATACAACGAGGAGGAAGAGGGATTATTCACGGCACGCGAGATACTGCGCCTGTTGTCACGCGGCGAGATCGAAAAGCGCAGCGACGTTGCGGTAATGTACCGCACAAACGCCCAATCCCGTGCCATAGAAGAGCAATTCTTGCGCCTCAACATTCCCTATAAGGTGATTGGCAGCCGCAAATTCTATGAACGCAAAGAGATCAAGGACATGGTCGCGTATTTGCGCCTGCTCGCCAATCCGAACGACGACCTGAGCCTGCAGCGCATCATCAATGTGCCAAACCGTAAGATCGGCCCCAAAACGCTCAGCGAGTTGCAGCAATGGGCCAACAGACAAAATATCTCGCTCTACACCGCTGTTCAGCGTATCGACGAGCATCCCACGCTTGGTAAAGCGGCAAAGGCCGCTCTCGAAAACTTCAGCAAGTTGATTGCTGATCTTACCGAGGCTATCGACGAACTCTCCCTGCCCGAGCTGCTCGATAGAATCGCCGAGCGCAGCGGCTATGGTCCCGAACTGCGCGCCGTTCCAGAAGAAGACCTGGATCGCTGGGGCAACGTACTTGAGCTGCGCCGTGTCGCGGAAGACTACTCAGAGATCGAGACGCGTACAGCCCTCGAACTCTTCCTGGAAAACGTCGCCCTTGTCGGCGGTGCCGATACCGCGCAGACAAGCGAAGATGGCACTCTGGCTCACGAAGAGAACGGCGACGCGGTGACGCTCATCACGCTCCACGCCGCCAAAGGACTGGAGTATCCCGTCGTCTTTATCGTCGGCATGGACGAAGGCTCACTGCCACACGCGCGCTCGGTCGGCAAGCCAGAGCAGCTTGAGGAGGAGCGCCGCCTCGCCTATGTTGGCTTTACTCGTGCCATGCGCCGCCTCTACCTCGTGCGCGCCTCGCGTCGCTCCCTATTTGGCGAAACGCAATACACTGAGCCATCGCGCTTCCTCGAAGACATTCCTACCAGCCTCATCTCGATGGCTGGGGGTAGCAGTTCGAAGAGCGGCTCTGGTTTATCAGTAAATAGCGGGTCGCGCACAGCCCAACGTACCAACTGGGACGACGACTACAACCAGGACACCTACGCATCGCAAGAGAGCGGCAGAGTCTATGGCAGCGGGACCACCCAGAAAAGTAGCACCCCCAAATGGTCCCAGCCACCAGCATCGCATCCAGGTTATTCTTCACCACCAATGGTCCCACCCTCGGCATCACGGGGAAACTTCTCACAGCCAGCCCAACCCGCCAAGCCGAAAGAACAGCAATTCAAACCCGGCGACAGGGTGCATCACAGTCTCTTCGGCGAAGGCGTCATTCTCAAAAGCGAAATGGAGTCAGGAACCGAATTCGTAGAAGTACAGTTCCAGGGCAGACACGGCAAAAAACGCTTAAGCATGGACTTCGCCAAACTGGAGAAATTGTAGGGTATTAATGATTGAAAACCCACACGCAGACCTTATACAGATGCTCAGTGCGCTGTTAATACAGCTCAATGCCCTGCAAACGGTGATACAGGAAGAGCCTGTAGACCTTCCTACAGTCCGCGAGGGTATGAACACCATAGAGCAAATGACGCGCGAGGTACTTTTTGTGGTACGCGCAGCGGACGAAGATGGACCTCCAGCAGAGTTAGAGGGCGTCACACTGGCGGAGGCACTGTCGCGGCTCGTCGAGGAGACGGCGGAGACGCTGAGGCTCTCCAGTCGTGTCTCATTTAATGGCGTTGACGACCAGGGGCGCTCCAAAGAACAGGATTTGTCTCCCGCTACAGAGCGCGTGCTCTACCTGATTGCGCGAGAGGCGTTATACCAGGTGCAGCAGCACACTGGAGCACGGAGACTACGCCTTGTGCTCACCTATGGCAAAGACGACGTACAGATGAGCATCGAGGACGATGGGACACTTCCCACGCCAGCAGAAGAGGAACCTGTTCCCGCGTTTACCAATACCGAGACACTCAATAGTGATGGACGCAGCGAACTGCGACCCTATATTGATTTACGCCATCGCATCGCGCATCTCGGCGGTTCGCTAGAGATAGGACCTTCGAGTGAGCAGGGCACACGCGTTTTCGCTCGTGTTCCCTATAGCGAACATACATCTAATGGCGTAGCACAGACTACGACTGAACCTGACGCCCCCCCACCTACCTTGTCTCATGAAGCCGACAGCACGCGCCTCATACACCTCCTGGTGGTAGACAATCAGGCGGTAACACGAGCTGGACTGCGTCGTCTCATCGACAGCTACAAAGATTTACAGGTCGTAGGAGAAGCCGCCGATGGAGTCCAGGCAGTGAGCGAGACGCTTGAACTCGGCCCGCAGGTCGTGCTGATGGACACACAACTTCCCAACGGCCAAAGCCTGGAGGCGCTGCGCCAGATCAAGCAGCTCAATCTCGAAACTAAGGTGCTGCTCCTCTCCGCACAGGACCGCGAAGAGTACCTGTACGAAACGCTCCGCGCTGGTGCTGACGGCTACGTGTTGAAAGACATCGCACCCGATGAACTCGCGCAGGCAATCCGTGTCGTGGCAAGCGGCGAGGTGCTAGTACAGCCGCAACTTGCAGGAAGATTGCTCTCGCGCTTCGGTAAACAGGGAGGCCGTGCCCCCTATGAATCCTTGACGGCGCGAGAACTCGAGGTGCTGCGCCTGCTGGTACGTGGACTGCGTAACAAAGAAATAGCCGCCCGACTCTTCGTGAGCGAGCGGACAGTAAATTTTCATCTGGCGAACATCTACCAGAAACTCAACGTCTCCGGTCGCACAGAAGCCTTGAGCAAGGCCATCGAACAAGGGTTAGTTACCACGTAGGGGTCTAATTTATTACACCCTTGTTTGCCAGAGAACCAACGTGGGATTACTGGCAAACGAGAGTGTACTGAATTACACCCCTACAACCGTTATATCACGCGATGAGCTGCCCTGAATGCCAGGTGTCGATAGAATGCTTCAAAGATGCTATATACGCGGCTTCGTTATTATTGTCGCTGGTAGGAGCGTAACGTGGAATAATCTGATCGACAGTATTCAGTCCCCAGACCGCGACGTACAGGTTGCGAATCAGCTTGTACCATGCCTCAAAACCTGCTTCCCAGGAGGGAAACCAGGCATAATTATCCCGGCAGTCCGCGGTAGGAATACACCGTAAATTACCAAGTGAAAGACTCGACTTCGCTTCGCCAAATTTACCAAAGGTGCTTTCGTGCTGGAAGAAAGCGAGTGCAAACGCGGGATCAATTCCGTACTTTACACCAAGATCGTAAAGTGCCTGTCCCTTGCCAACAGCAGGCGAATTATAGGCAGCGAGTACCTGGTTGATGAAGTCTGCATTGATTGTAGGCTGGCCCAATACATTATAAGGACCTGAGCTTAGTGCCACCTTTGGTTGCACGGGCCCATCTGATTGCTGCACCTGGGCGGCAAGCGTTCCACCCACCTGCACATCATACACCTTCCCGCCGAAGAGATTGACCAGTTGTGCATCCCCTTCGCGCTGCACCATAGACGACGAAAGTAACACAATTGAAAAGATCACAGCAGCAACAATGCAGATGATCAATGAATTCATCCACACTTTATGTCGTGCCAAAGGATGTGGCGCATATTCATCAACTACCCTTGAGTTTTTGGCCGGTATACTGGATACGGAGGACGCGGTAAAATGAAGCGGTATCGGCGTTCTTGCAATCGAACGCACCTTGTCTAATGCCTCATTCATTTTAATGCGCAGTGCATCCAACTGACTCTCTTGTAATTCTTCCTCTTCGACCATCACCGCCGGAAGTTGACGCGTAGCACGCTGGGGAACACGAGATTGCGTTGGAACCGACTGTGCAGGCTCTTGTGGTGTCTGCTTTCTTGCATAACTACCACTCGCCATAGACAACCTCCTTATGAAAAAAAGAACATTTGTTTTAATTATACCACGAGATTGCACCCTATGCGCGCCTGTCATCTCAGCATTTTGACACGCAAAGACACAAAGCACTGACTAGTATATCACGTTCTGCGTAGATATCAAATGTAGGGGCCCGATTTATCGTGCCCAGGGGTGGGGCCATACCCATTTATCGCCCCCAGGGGTGGGGCCATACCCATTTATTAGGGCCGAGTTGCTATACTAGAGATGAATCAGATATAATACCCCTCAACACCTTGATAAACTCACGTGCAGAGACGGCATGTAATGCCCTCTTGCACCTTTTCATAGCGGGCGAAGAGCAGGCCGCCTATTTCACCGAAGGAGCGTCATGACGCAGCAACTGACCATCATCCTCGTGCCGCATACTCATTGGGACCGCGAGTGGTATCAGACCTTTCAACAGTTTCGTATCCGCCTTGTAAGAGTCGTAGATAAGTTGCTCGATATTCTGGATAGAGATGACACCTTCACTTACTTCATGCTCGATGGTCAAACCATCGTTCTCGACGATTACCTGGAGATACAACCGGAGCAGGAGGAGCGTCTGAAGCGGCATATACGCTCAGGACGCATCCAGGTTGGTCCCTGGTATCTTCAACCCGACGAGTTTCTCGTCAGTGGCGAATCACTCATTCGCAACCTGCAAATCGGCCTACAACAGGCTGCCGGGTTCGGAAACCCCATGCGCGTCGGCTACGTCCCTGACAGCTTCGGACATATCGCACAGTTGCCACAAATCCTTCAGGGAGTGCGTATAGATAACGCCGTCCTCTGGCGGGGTGTTGGTGCCGAGGCTCAGAAAAGCGAGTTCTACTGGGAGGCTCCTGACGGTAGCCGTATCCTGGTGCTCCACCTCGCGGACCCCATTGGCTACTCCAATGCGCGTCAGATGCCGCTTAATCCAGAAGAATTCGTTACCCGCGTCGAACTGCTCACCGCCAATATTCTATCCAAAGCAACCACAAACACCCTCCTTTTTATGAATGGCTCCGATCACCTGGAACCACAAGACGGCCTCCCCGCCACCATCAAGGCCGCGAACGAGCTACTTACCTCGATTGACCCATCACGTCAAAAACTTCTTACTCACCTCGGACACTCTCAACAAGAGAATGGTGCAGCGCCGTATGACTCTATTCATGTACAGATAGGGACGCTGCCTCAGTATATTGAGCGCGTTTGCCAGCGCATCGCACACGATAAGGATATACAGGTGTTATCGGGCGACATGCGCAGCAGCCAGTACGCGCACCTCTTGCCCTCGGTCCTCTCCGCTCGTATGTGGATCAAGCAGCAGAACGCGGCAACCGAGCATCTATTAGAGCATTGGGTAGAGCCGTTGACGGCATGGGCGTGGAAAGCAGGTTCTTCATATCCGCAAGGACTGGTCAGGATGGCATGGCGATACCTCTTGCAGAACCACGCGCACGATAGCATCTGTGGCTGTAGCCTTGACCAGGTGCATCGTGAGAACGCCGTACGCTTTTCACAGAGCCAGCAGATAGCAGAGAGCCTGGTGACTCAGGCGATGCAGCAAATCGTAGCAGAAACAGATACTCGCGCCCCATTTCTAACGCCGCGCGTGGGCTACGATCCTGTGCCAATTGTCGTCTTCAATCCTGCTCCCGGCCCACGTACGGAGGAGGTACAAACGGAGGTACAACTCCCCGGCTCTCTGCATAACGCGGTCATCGTCGATCAGCAGAGGCAACAATTTCCCTATCGTGTCGTCAATCGCTGGCGTCAGGAACTTGGCTCAATGCCATTCGCACGCGAAATGCTTGCCTCTGCTATTGCCCTCTCCGGCGTTACCTCGCCCGCACAACTTACTCAGATGGCGCACAGCTTGATTACATCTGCACTTGGGCAGAGCGATGACTCACATGTAATCTCGCGCGTTCACGTTGAAGACTCTACCCAATCACCTATCCATCATGTTTCGCATGCTCCACAGTCGGGCGTCGTCTACATCGAGATCATGATCGCCCCAGCAGGACGTGTCGTTGTCAACGAGCAAGAGATCAACGCCGCTGGACAACACATACTGAATATGCTTGAACGCGACGACATTCATACTCTGGAGATATCGCTGGTTGATCAGGCGCGAGAAACGATTGACTTCCTGGCAACCGATCTCCCCGCTTATGGGCATAAGACCTTCTGGCTCTACCCGCGTGGACTCAAAGAAGAGACGACAGAAGGACAGCTTGAGCAGACTGAGCATGTTCTCAAGCTACAACAGAACAGCATCGAGAATGAGTTCTATTCTATAGAGGTCAATGCGCAGGATGGCACGCTAACAATCACGGATAAAGAGACAGGTGGAACTTTCGCGGGTCTGAATCGTTTTGTAGATGGAGGGGATGTTGGCGACCTGTATACCTATTGTCCACCTGAACACGACACCCCTGTTAGCGAGCCATTGGAGCCGCCAAAAATCGAGGTTATCAGCGCGGGTCCGGTACGTGCAACGCTGCGAGTGAGTGGCTGTTGGGCCTTGCCCAGTTCCTGTGCCCCGAGTCGCACCGAGCGCGATTCTCGTACAACTCTCTGCGCAATTACCAGTGATATTACACTATTTCCTGGCGTTCAACGTATTACTATTCATACGAGTGTAGACAACAGGGTAAAAGATCATCGCTTGCGCGTACTCTTCCCTGTATCATTTACAGCAGAGGAGGTCGCAGCCGAGGGAACCTTTGAGGTACGGATGCGCCCGGTGGCTCAGTCCATCCCTGCCGATGTCGCGGAATGGATAGAGGGGCTGGTCAACGTCTTCCCGCAAAAACGTTTTGTCGATGTGAGTAATGGTGAGATAGGGCTGGCGGTCCTCAATCGTGGCCTACCAGAATACGAAATTGTACAGAGTGGTCCTGGAATTGCCGAGAGTGAAGGGCAACAAGGAGGACAGATGGCGCTAGCGTTAACACTGCTGCGCTGTGTCGAGTGGCTTTCACGCGGTGATCTCTCTACGCGTCGTGGATATGCTGGGCCGATGGAGCGTACACCGGAGGCGCAGTGCCTGGGTCACCAGGAGTTCGACTATGCACTTGTTCCACATCGTGGGACCTGGGAGACGGAAGAAGCACGAGTGCTGCGCGAGGCACAGGCATTTAACGTCCCCGTGACCACACGGGCAGTCGTGACAGAGCAACACGCAGGTCAACTCCCTGCCGAAGCAACTCTCGTCGAGGTTCAACCAGGAGAACTGGTTGTCAGTGCCGTGAAGCGCAGCAACGATGGACGCGGAATCATCGTCCGAGTGTACAATCCGCTTCAGAGGGAAGTCAATGCCAGGATTCGCCCTGGTGTTGCATTCACCCGGGCATATATGACAAACTTATTAGAGGAACGTCAAGAACCTGTAGACATTTCCAACACTCAAACCGTGAAGGTAGCAATACGGAGTGGCGAAATAACAACATTGGTGTTTGAGTAGGACACGACATGATTTTGTTAAAAGCCATAAGTGGTTTATCCGCTACATAACCAGTCTATCGTCCTATCATTACCCATATGTTGAACGTCGTGCGGCGGGCAAAGGTACCCCCTTGCGGGTGCCCCTGTTCGCCAGCAAGAACGACTTATGGGTTATCGTAGGGGCTTGATTTATCATGCCCCCGATCGTAGGGGCCTGATTTATCACGCCCCCGGACGAGCGAAGCAATGTCCGTTCCCTGTTCATGCAGCGGATACACCGTTAAGCCTATAGTCCTATATTGTTGTTTTCTAATAATATGACACGTTGTAAAATTGTATATAGACCCAATAGAGTCAGCGCACTGCGCTGCGCCTGGAGAGGCATGATCCCTCATGTCTCTACCCTATTATTCTCTAACCAGAAGGGGGCCTTTGTCTTGTGAATATTGCAAATATGAATATAGTGATCGCTGCAAGTGGTGGAAACATTCTTACGACCCTACAGGGGCTGGTGGGACCTCTTATCGGATGTACAGTGGCGTTTGTCGTGATTTTCTGGTTGAGTTTGGTGATCTGGACGTTCCGCGATATTCGCTCGCGCACACAGGACCTGTTCTCACAAATTCTCGCAACTGTGCTAGTAGCAGTCTTTTTCGTGGGTGGACTCTTTATCTATATGATTCTGCGTCCTCGCCAGACGCTGGCAGAGATTTACGAACGTCAATTGGAAGAAGAGTCTCTGCTGGCAGAGATGACCGAGCGTCAGACGTGCAGTAACTGTCATGCGCGAATCGAGTCGGACTTTCAGGTTTGTCCCTCCTGCAGCCAAAAGCTCAAACGCGCCTGCCCCAAGTGCGAACGTCTGCTAGAGCTGCGTTGGAGTTTCTGCCCTTACTGCGCAGCCAATGTCTCAGGCGCACCTATGCAGAGCATGCCAGGAATGGCGGCCATGCAAAACGCGCAGGGTGGTATACCTATGGGCAGTGGTCAGATCGGGAACAGATATTAAATGATACAAAACCCGACACAGGTGGGTAACCTGTGTCGGGTTTTGTATCATTCCCCCATTTAGGTTGTCCGTTCAACCTACTTTGTTTATCATGGAAAATGTGGTATAATTATGTGACGAAAACGTGGCATCATTACCACTTTTTCTAGGCTTTATCAGAATATCTATCAGAGGTGCGGTTCAGCCCTCCGCACAAACCTACCTGCTTATTTATACATAATGCACCTCTACACGGCTGTGTATAGGGGTATAAGTGAAAGCAGGGATGGTTCATTATTGTCATCTCTTCGTAGATGGCAAGATACTGTGAAACCACGGGGCGTGACACCTGTATCGCATCTTCCATAATAATATGGTTTTTTTGAATAAAAGGAATGTACGGTGCTATGGCGAAAGCAAGAGAATCCATGATAGCAGAGCAACTTCCCACCTCCTCCAACGACGAGAGCTCCTCCAAAGCTCTCGCGGGTAATGGTAATGGTGGTAATAAAAGTAATAATGGGCACATTAATGGCAATGGTAGTGGTGATTATGGCGGACAAAATATTCAGATTCTCGAAGGCTTAGAGGCTGTACGTGTGCGCCCAGGTATGTACATCGGCGCAACCGACCACCGTGGCCTGCACCATCTCATCTATGAAGTCGTCGATAACAGCATCGACGAAGTAATGGCGGGTCAGGCCGATACCGTCAAAGTTATTATTCACGCGGATAGCTCAGTAACAATCAGCGACAATGGGCGTGGTATTCCAGTGGACGAACATCATCAGCGTCCTGGTATGTCCACGCTTCAGGTCGTCATGACTGTGCTGCATGCTGGCGGTAAATTCGGTGGTGGCGGCTACCAGATCAGTAGTGGTCTGCACGGTGTCGGCGTCTCGGTCGTCAACGCACTCTCCGAGTGGTGCCAGGTTGACGTAAGGCGTGATGGAAGCCTGTGGCGACAACGGTATGAAAGGGGCATTCCCGTTACTCCACTTGTCGAAGTAGGGCCCGCCGAAGGTACGGGTACAGAGACCTCTTTCTTGCCAGACCTCACCGTCATGGAGACACGTGATTTCAGCTTCGATGTGCTAGAGCAGCGCTTCCGCGAGATGGCCTACCTCAACCGAGGACTCACCATCGCCCTCGTTGACGAGCGCACCGACCGAGAAGCAACCTTCTACTTTGAGGGCGGACTCGTCTCATTCGTGCGCTACTTGAATAAGAACCGCACCAAATTGCAGGCGCGCCCCGTCAGCACAATACGTGACGCGGATAACATCAAGGTTGAACTGGCGGTACAGTATAACGATAGCTGGACCTGTACCGAGTTCTCGTTTGCCAACGGCATCAACACCGTCGATGGTGGCATGCACATCACCGGGTTCCGCAGTGCTCTTACCCGCACTCTCAACGACTATGCGCGTAAAGCCAACCTGCTCAAAGAGAAGGACGGCAACCTTACAGGCGACGACGTGCGCCAGGGCCTGACCGCTGTTGTCAGCGTCAAGATACCCAACCCGCAATTTGAGGCGCAGACCAAGAGCAAGCTAAACAACGCCGAGGTACGTCCCGTCGTCGAAAACATTACCGCGGAAATGCTCACGCGTTACCTGGAAGAAACGCCGAGCGAGGCGAAGGCGATCATCGAGAAGTGTATGCTCTCGGCAAAGGCGCGTGAAGCCGCCCGGGCCGCCCGCGATCTTGTACAGCGCAAAAACGTACTCGACACGACGCTCCCAGGCAAGCTCGCGGATTGTTCAGAGAGAAATGCTGACCGCTGCGAACTGTACTTGGTTGAGGGTGACTCGGCAGGAGGTTCAGCCAAACAGGGCCGTGACCGCCACTTTCAGGCCATCCTACCCTTGCGCGGTAAAATCCTGAATGTCGAGCGAGTAGGACTTGACAGGGTACTCAAGAGTGAAGAGGTAAAGAACATCATCACCGCCATAGGTGTCGGCATTGACGAGCACTTCAACATGGCGAAACTGCGCTACGGACGCATCGTCATCATGTGCGACGCCGACGTTGACGGAGCGCACATCCGCACGCTGCTGCTCACCTTCTTCTTCCGCCACATGACGGACCTCATCACCAGTGGGCATCTCTACATCGCGCAGCCGCCGCTCTTCCACATCAAGATCGGCAAACAGGTTCGCTACGTCTACAGCGACGAAGAGCGAGACGCCATCGTCGAAGAATACAAAACCACGCACAGCGGCAAAGAGCCAGAGGTAGGTCGCTACAAAGGACTCGGCGAAATGAACCCCGAGACCCTCTGGGACACCACAATGGACCCGGCCAAACGCACCGTCCTGCAAGTAGGCATCGAAGAAGCCATCGAAGCCGACCAAACCTTCACCATGCTCATGGGCGACGACGTAGCCCCCCGCAAACGCTTCATCGAAAGCCACGCCAAAAACGCGAATTTGGACATATAAAGAAGTGTAGTGTCGGATCTCAGCGGAGTCGGCACTCTCTGCTCTCGCTGAGTATAGCCAGAGCCAAGCGTCGAGCACAAGGCGACAAGGGAAAAATAGCAAAAACAGGTCGAGTTCACTTTCCAAAACAGAAGTCGGCACTTTGCTCTCTTAGATGCTACTTTGCGGCTGGTGACAGTAACCTTAACTCCACCCCAAAAAGAGCTGCCAAAAGTGATGTTTGGTATTCAAGTGCTAATAGATCCAGTCCAACTAACTTTGAAAAATGGTTCCCAATAACTGTGGTTACAGTCCAAGTAACTGTGATTCTCGGCACTTCTTCTCGTATTTTGTACAAAGAGAGAAACATGGAAGATGCGACGACAATGGGAAACAGAGGATCTGATTGATCAATGGACCTTGCATGCAGAAGAGCGGGCGCTTCTGGGCAATAAGACTGGAGCCACACGGCTCGGCTTTGCCGTTCTCCTGAAGTACTTTCAGCGAACGGGGCGCTTTCCTCAGCACAAGAACGAGGTGCCAGGGGTCGTAATTACCTACCTGGCAACGCAGGTGGATGTTGATCCTGCGGCCTATCTCCAGTATGACTGGCAGGGGCGGACGATTGAGTATCATCGTGCGCAGATCCGGGCGGCGCTGGGCTTTCGCGAAGCAAGCGTGGCGGATGGGGAAGCGATGAGCCAGTGGCTGGCCGAACATGTGCTTCCCCATGAGCACCAGGAGGACATGGTGCGCACAGCGTGTTATCAACACTTTCGGCTGCTTCATCTTGAACCACCCAAACCAGATCGGGTGACGCGCATTATTCGTTCGGCCTATCGCAGTTTTGAAACCACGCTGTATGAGACCACCATAGGCCGATTAGACGAAAAGGCGAAAGTCTCGTTGGATGCCTTGCTTGTTGAGGCGTCTCCATCAGAGGGGGATCAGACCACCGATGAGGAGCCGGTGACTCTTCATACGCTTCGGATGGACCCCGGTCAGGTCGGAGTCGAAACCTTGCTCAAGGAGGTGGCAAAGCTGCGTCAAATACGTGCTCTGGGTCTGCCCAAAGACCTTTTTAGCCACCTGTCTCCAAAGGTTGTGCGTGTCTATCGGCAGCGTGCGAGTGCGGAAGCGCCCAGTCACTTGCGCGCCCACCCAGATCAGATCCGCTACACGTTGTTGGCGGCGCTCTGCTGGCAGCGGAGTCAGGAGATTACTGATAGCCTCGTTGATCTCTTGATCCAAATTGTGCATCGCATTGGCGCGCGAGCGGAACGGAAAGTCGAAGAGGTGTATGTTCAGGAACTCAAGCGGGTCGTCGGAAAGGAGAGCATCCTCTATCACATTGCCGATGCTGCCGTCAAACAGCCTGACGGATTGGTGCGCGATGTGGTGTTTCCGGTGGCGAGCGAGACGTTACTGCACGACTTGATCAAGGAGTACGAAGCCAAAGGCCCAGTCTTTCGCCGCCAGGTGCATCTGGTGATGCGCTCTTCGTACCGCTCTCACTATCGGCGTATCCTCCCGCATTTGCTCGATGTGCTCGAATTTCGCTGCAACAATGAACTGTACCAGCCGATCATTCGAGCCGTCACTCTGGTCAAAGATTATGTTCACAGCCCCCGACAATATTATCCCGAAGAAGAAATTGTTCCCATTAAGGATATTGTGAAAGCCAAATGGCGCGATCTGGTGGTCGAAAAGGATGAGGATGGCACTGAAAAAGTCAACCGGATTAATTATGAGGTCTGTCTCTTACAAGCGCTGCGAGACAAGGTACGGAGTAAGGAGATCTGGGTCGTGGGGGCCAACCGCTATCAGAATCCCGATCTGGACTTACCGACCGATTTTGAGCAACAACGAAGCGATTATTATGAGGCCCTCAAGCAGCCGACGGAGGCAAACGCCTTTGTTGAGCAGGTACGTACAGCGCTCCAACAGGCGCTGCGCTCTCTGGATGCAGCGATGCCGCGTCTTTCCCCACAGGTCAAAATCCTCACTCGCCGCAATGGCTGGATTCATCTTTCCCCGCTGGAGGCACAACCAGAACCGATGAACCTGGCCCGCTTAAAGTTAGACGTGGCAGCTCGATGGCCGATGACTTCTCTCTTTACCTGGCTCAAGGCGCAGGGCATTGACGATGCGCTGATCCAGCCATACTCAGGGCATGAGAGCAGGCAATCCCTGGAAATCTACTCTCGCCTGTCTCTAGCGGAGGCACAACCTGTCTATGAGCAGATCATCGGACGCTTCCCCATCCAATAGGGCAGCTTGACACACTTCTCTACATGCGTTAATATATCACTAAGTAATGACGTATTAACGCATGAGGAAGATGGTCTAGGCCTACTTCTGCCCGTCGGAGAAATGTACAAGCGCTTTGGCCATGGGCGGCCCAAAAGGGGGAACCATTCACAGCGTGAGGCATCCTGAAGGTTTTTCGCTCATCATGTATCGGGGATGCTGGTGGATATGTTTCGGCAGGCTGGACCGTTTTCTGGGCGTCCCGAACATGCAAACACAAGGACGCTCTGATCGATTTTTCCACGTTTCCCGGACCTCTCTCTTACGGTCGTTGGGCTGCAAGAGGCATAGGTGGCAAGGCAATCGGCGCGACGCCTCGAATGATCCAGCTTCGCGCCGATGTGCCCGTCTCCAGTCGTCTGATCAGTTCTGACCTGCTCCCTGTCTGGTGGGAGCGTTGACGGTTGAAGCGGTTGGGCGCCTCGATCATGGGAATAATGATCGCCAGCCGAGGCGGAGGCGACTAGGACTGAACCACCAGCCACCGGTTGCCATCGGGATCCTCAAGATTAAACCACTTGACGCCAGAGCCCGGGCCATACAGGTCATCCTTAACTTCGTTGACCTTGACGCCCTTTGCTTTGAGCTCGTTGTACGCCGCTTCAATATTTGAAGTCGAGAAATAGAGCGTCATCGTACCAGGTTTCATGTGTTCATGCATCGTCGACAGAGTCAGAGAGGCGCCTCCTCCTGGGAGCTCAAGAGAGACCCAGTGCCGATCGCCTTGTCCGTAGTCTTTGGTGACAGACCAGCCCAATTGCTCCGCGTAGAACGCTTTGGCCTTCGCCATATCTGTGACTGCCACCATCACCATCAGAAGTTTTTCATCAGCCATTGTCATAACCTACCTTTCACATGTCGTAAAACAGCGTGTTTTGTGTCCTTCTCGACTTCACCGCAGTCGGCTCTTTGAGCCAGACTCCAGTGGTGTTTTCGCGCGTCACTCTTCTGACGAACCATCGCGCAGAAATGTGACCGCTGGACGCGCGTATGCGGGAGGACCATTCGCGGCCCGTGCTCACGCAACCAGAAAAGCTTCTGCATTCCTTTTGCTTCTGTGACACTCCACATGGGCTAAAGCCCAGTAGCTTCTTCTGCCTCTCCTCTGTAGGCGACGTGCTGAGAAATGTGGCGTGACCACGACCCGGCGCACATCGTAGTGGAGGAGGAAAAGCGTGGAACCAGCACATCCATCCATGTGGTCTGGGTCCTGGGCGGTGCCCTGCCCGTTGATCTTCCTATGCCTTTCAGAAAGGGATAGATGGCCCACAACTTCCGTTTTTGGCGTCTTGAGGAAGATCAACACCTGCGTCTTTCGACGCCCTCTCTGCCAGAGCAGAGGAGTGGGAGGCTTTTCCTGGCGCTATTCTTTGAGGCTGCCACACTTCCTAAGGCCGTGGATTGGGTACCCGTGCCTTCGCAGCAGCAAATAGCTTGGTACATTGGGTAACGCGGTAACGTTTTTACGCATAGCCCTTCGCTATGCAACCCGTACGTTATTCAGTTCTCAAGGTACTCATCTCTTCTTTGTAGCAGAGAAAAAACCGGAAAGGCAAGGGCGAAAGCCTGAAAATCGCCTCACCACTGGTTCTAAAGACCCGAGGCTTGCGGCGGGCTAAAGCCCATGTTCTGTCAGAGATCATCCCCTGTCTCGTGCGGAGCGGCTCCATTCCGTGCTTCAAGTGAGAGCAGGGTGAGCCCAAGGCGATTGATCTTGAGCAGCACGCCAAAGAGAGCTGCCTGATCGGGCAAGGGACCGGAAAGCAGCGTGGTGCCAGATGGCTCATGCACGATCTGAAGTCCCGCCAACCAGTCCTGCCAGGAGAGATCGAGATGTCCTCTGATCCGAATCTGGTAGTTCATCAGCTTTTTCTGCTACATCGAACGTACTCATACGTGTGTACAAGTGCATGCTTTGTTGTTCCTGGTTCTGCCCCAGATGCCTCAAAGTGATCTCACTTCTTTGGTCTTACTCCAGGTCCCCAGGCCGTTTTGCGTCTGGTCGTAGCCACTACCCCGGACGGCATATTCAAGTTGAGGCCGAACATGCGAAGTGCCTCGAACAAGATATTCCAACTAGCATTTTCGTCCCGATCCCCGACATAGCCGCAATCAGGATTGGGACACACAAAGACGCGATCAGCCAGGGTCAGGTCGGTTTTCCGTTAGTCTACTTTTGCTTCCTCAGCCCCATTTTAGAACATTTTCCCTAGCACGTCAACAGGAGCATGGATGCAAAAGTGTCTCTTTGAGCACGTTTGAACACATTTTTCATCACTGTTGCTCTCTCCTTGCGTGATCTCCACGTACACAAGGATAGCGCAGAGATGAGGCACAAACAGTCACCAAAAGTCTACCCTGGGGTAGCATTTTCTTGGGAAAGAAGGTGGGTGTTGGGGAGGAACATCCTCACAGCAGGGAAAAGGCACGCGCCTGGGCAATCGCCTGCGTGCGGCTTTCTGCTCCCAGCTTCGCGAGCAGGTTGCTGACATGTTTCTTGACGGTGGAAAGCTGGATCACGAGTGCTGCGGCGATCTGTTGATTGGAGGCACCTGCTGCCAGCAGGCGCAAGACTTCTTGCTCACGCTCGGTCAGTGGCTCGACGAGGGCAGGTGAGGCAGAAGCAACGCGCCCTGGAACAGACGATGCGTGAGGGGTCTTGGCCAGAGAGTGATGGAGAGCGTTCTTTTTTTTCTGCTCCTCCTGCTCAAAGGCTGCGAGCAAGCGCAACACGTAGGGTCGAGCAATGGCAACAGTCGCGCTACCGGGTTCATCCTCCGCGGGCGCTTCATCCTTCCCCGGATGTGCGTCAGCAAGCAACGCGGAGAGTACCTGTCGCATTGGTGTCCCTGCATCCAGATAGACGCGCAGATGGCCTTCTGGCTCGGTGATTGCAAACAGGCGTGCCGCGACGTGTGCCGCCTGTGCGCTGTTGCCCGCATGATGCAGGGATACGACAGAGAGCGCCAGAAATTCGAGGACCGTGTCAATAGACCCTTCCCGATCAAGGTACTGGCTGAAGCGCGAGAGCGTCTCGACCGCCTGCTGATACTGCTGCCGGGCCAGCAAGACCCGCACCAGCATCAGGAGTTCCCAGCGGTGTAAGGGATTCCAGGACTCGGGTGAGAAGGTCGTTTGTGCTGCCCACGCGGATGCTTCAGCCAGATTGCCCCGTGCCAGCCACAAGTGGACTTGCACGACGTTGACCCAGGGAACATGATGGGCAAAACCACTCTGCTCAAGCAGGACTTCGAGCCGGTGCAGCGCTTCTTCTGTCGCGGAGAGATCTCCCCGTGCCAGCCCCAGTTGTGCTGCACAGGTCTCTCCTACGACCAGCAGTTCCATGTGTTGCCAATCCTGCGCAAGGCGCAGCAACTGAGCGAGCCAGTCCGATGCCTCTTCCAGCCGATTCCAGGCGTAGGAGACCACAAACAGGCAATAATACAGATAGCCTTCCGATGGGGTGTACGTACCGATCTGTTTCGCCAGTGCGAGGGCTGAGCGAGCGTCCTGCTGCGCCTGGCGTAACTGTGCGGCATAGAGAGCACGAACACAAGCCAGCCAACTCGAGAGGCGGGTGGTCATCAAGAGGTCTCCGATCTCTAACAGGCGTTGTCTGGCCGCACACAGCCGGGGGATCAGGGCAACTCCATACCCCTGATACACAGTCTCAGCCAGAACGCAATATAGAGCGGGATAATCGTCCAACACGGCTTCTCATCTGAGGGCAGCGCTTCGAGCTCACGCATAAGATCCCGCAGACGGTTGCCATCGTTCTGCTGGAGGATCACTCGGAGTTCGATCAAGGCCCGCAACAGGTGCAAACGTCGGCGGGTCAACGCCACCTCGGTTTCAGAGAAGGCCCAGCGCTGTTGCTCGCGCAGGAGCCCTTCTATGCGTGTGAAGGTGTTCTCCACCTGGGCAACCACACTATCATGCCGCGTATCAGTGCTGAGATTCACCGAATCGATGAAGCGAAAAGCGGCATCCAGAGCCAGGTGAACGCGCGCCCGCAGGATGGCATCGGGCAGGGAGAACACCCAGGTATGGATCGTTCTGGCCTCTCCACGAAGCCAGAACGGCCACGCTGCCTGCTCCATCAAGGAAGCGGCGTAGGCATGGTCAGGCACAGTCAGCGTGTGCGTAATCGCCTCGCGCCACTCATGTTGAGCTTCATAAAACCTGGCCGCGCGCAGATGCAATAGCGGCACTAACTGGGGTTGACTGGCATGCAAACGGGCGAGGAGGGCTTCACGAAAGAGTTCATGATAGCGGTACCACTGCCGCTCGGAGTCCAGCGGCACGAGGAAGAGATTGGCCTGCTCCAGTGCCTGCAACATCTCCTGGCTCTCAGACGCACCGGCACCGGCGGTGACGGCCTGGCAGAGAGCTGCATTCATGCGAGGTACGATCGATGTCTGAAGCAAAAAGTCCTGGAGAGGCGTCGGCAACGGCGCGAGAATGTCCTGTTGCACATAATCCAGCAGATAACGGTGGGCACCCGCAAAGTCTTTCACAACAGCCGCATAATCTGGTCGCTTGCGCAGGGAGAGCGCGGCTACCTCCTCCTCTGAAAGGGGCAAACCCGTCGCATGGCGCAGAAAGTGGGCGGTCTCGGCTTCGGTAAAGCGCAAATCCTGGTCACGGATCTCAAACAGCTGCCCGCGCACGCGAAACCTGGGCAGAGGGAGATCCGGGTCAGCGCGGCCGACCAGCACCACATGCAGGGTGCTGGGTACATGATTGAGCAAGAAGCTCATGGAATCACAGATGGCTTGATCAGAGATCACATGGTAATCATCCAGAATCAGGATGATGTCCTGGGTGTTCCGCTCAACGTCATGAAGCAATGCCGTCAAGACGGTCGAGAGTGGGAGAGACTGGGGTGAATGCAGCAGGGCGAGCGCAGTCTCTCCAAGAGTGGGGCGGCATTGGCGCAGGGCCGCAATGACCAGGTCCCAGAAGCGGATCGGATCATCGTCTAGTTCCTCAAGGGAGAGCCAGGCCACTGCCTGGTCGGCTCCTTGTGCCCTTCCGCTGTTTGCCTGCGCCTTCTGGAATGCTACCCATGTCGCGAGCAGCGTTGTCTTGCCACTGCCAGCAGCAGCCGAGACAAGCGTGAACGGGTAAGAGCCTATGGCTGCCAGATCTGCAAGCAAACGAGTGCGTTCCACCAGAGCGTGCGGCAAGCGAGGTGGAGAGAGTTTACTGGAAAGCAGCATTCCCTGCGCCTCGGATGACGGCGTGCCAGGCTCAGGGGCAAAAGAGAAGGGCTCAGGTCGGTTTGTCAAGATATGCGCTACCAGCTCTAAGCGGGCGAACGTCACCTGGTTTGAGCGGCCCAGGTAGCGTTTCCGGGTCTGTCGGCCCTGTTTCTGATAGGCGTACCAATAGCCGCTTCCACGAGGCCGGGCTTCTTTGAGCACCGAGAGCCGTCCGTTTTGTCCCACAAACGCAAAGGAGGTGTGCGCATCTAACCAGCGCGAGAACGTGGCTTCCTCGCCTTCGCGAAAGCACTGAATCAGTTGTCCTTGTGTGTGGAGTTCGTAATGCTGGGATGCATGTGACCAGACAAGGGCGTATTGCGACGGCTTGGGCATAGTCTCCTTTCTCTGCGGTTGGGGATCGAGGATGAGTTCCCCAACACGAGAGGAGTATAGTATCAAGAAGTCTTGCGTTTTATTGCATCAACTTCTTGTTTGTACGGAAACCGTACTGGCACGACTACGGGTGCCTCTACTTCCTCTAGTTGCCTATTGGAAGCTAGCTTCCGCACGAGAGGGTCAGACCTCTCTTACCGCAATGCTTTTACCCGCAGGACGGTTTTACTGCGGAACCTGCAAACATTGTTCAGTTGGAAATGTGCTCGCATAGGTATTCTAACCAGGCATCAAAAAAGTGGAAATGATGTGATGGATCGCTATAAAACTCAAGAAAACGCTATGGTTTCAGAAACTAGTAGTGATACCACATCCTGAGGAAACAATGGCCGCAAGCTCGTCTCGTTCGCACGGTTGCCAGGGCACAGACTGGCCACGTTTCGTTTGTACGAAACGTGGCCAGCAAAGCAGAGTGATGTCCTTCTCTCTCCCTGTTCACTTACTTTTTTCTGAAAAAAACTAAGAGAGAGCCGTCAGGATCACGAAGCATGAATTCGCGAATACCTCCAGGCCGATTTCGCGGCTCGCTGACTGGCTTGAGACCCTTTTCCAGCAGTTCGTGGTACGCTTCATCCACGTTCTCGACGCTCAGATACAGGAACTGAGGCCCTGCTTGCGCTGCTGGCTGCCGCCGATACCGTGCGCGCGGAAGTGCCAGAGGCGCTTGCACAGCTGAGGCGCTATGGTGTCAAGCACATCGAAATGCTGACCGGAGACAACGAGCGTGTGGCATCGAACTTGGCCGCCCAACTTGGGATTGGCTATCAGGCCAACCTCTTGCCCGAAGACAAGATCCGCCTGGTCAAGCAGTATCAGGCCAAAGGGCATACGGTGGTCATGGTCGGCGATGGCGTCAACGATGCGCCCGCCCTGGCACAGGCCGATGTGGGAATCGCGATGGGAGTGGCTGGAACGGATGTCGCGATAGACGCCGCGCATATGGCACTCATGCGTAATGATTGGCGATTGGTGCCGGAAATCTTTGCCATTGCTCGGCGGACGATGCGGGTGGTGAGGATGAATATCGGTTTTACCGCCATCTACAATGTGGTGGGTCTCTCCCTTGCGGCCATAGGCCTCTTGCCACCCATCTTGGCGGCTGCGGCGCAGTCGTTGCCAGATCTGGGCATCCTTGCCAATTCAGCGCGGTTGCTGCGAGGAGGCCGAGAGCAGCAGGAAGGCAGGAAAAAGGAATGAACGTGTTCTTTCTCATTCTCCTCTATGGTATCCCAGCGTCCCTGCTTCTCTCAGCCATCGTTGTTGGCATGGGGTTGGTCAATCCTCGTCTGATGCTTCGCAGCTATCCCAAAGACGTGCAAGCAGCCGTACCACCGCAAACGGATCAGGAAAAGCGACAGACGCTTTATTGGGGCATTCCGTTTTGGCTCTGTTTGCTCGGTTTCCCGCTGGCCGCCGCGCTTTCTATAAAAGCAGCGCAGGGGAATGCAGTGGAAATCTTCTTGAGTGCAGCAGGCGTCATCTTCCTCTTTAACCTCGTGGATTGGCTGATCCTGGATTGGCTCATCGTGTGTACCATTACCCCGAAATTCATGGTGCTTCCAGGGACGGAGGGGATGGCTGGATACAAAAACTACGGGATGCACTTCAGAGGGTTCTCATTGGCACGATACTGGCCTGTGTGATTGGTCTTCTCATTACCGTTGCCCTCGTTTTTCTCTAAAAAAACGAATGACAGTTCCTCTCGCACGTCTTCCCAGGAGGAGAGAGGAACTGTTTTTTTACTTTGCGGCTGGTGACAGTAACCTTAACTCCACCCCTTTTTAGTAGGTAAGGTGTCACCATCTTTTAGCAAAGTTGGGTTGGTATGTTTAAGACAACCCAAGTAACTTCGACAATAAAGATGCTGTGGCTCTCTCCAAACAGAAGGCTGGTGCTAATAGAAAACCGACCCGCTACTCGCCGGGTCGGTTTGTCTTTTGAATACACTGCCATCCTTTGATGGAAACGCTCACACCTCCAAGGATGGTTGCTGAACATCGTCAGGTAACCACCAGGGTAGCCTTGCCGTAAGCACATAGTGGCTCACACTTATGTAGTCGAGGTCGGCAGTTCTTTAGCCTCCACTCCTGTATCCCCTTCAACGGAGGCGCGCACCTGTGTGGTGGGCCTGACACTGGCTACCGCCCAGGCGAAGATGGCGAGACTGAAGGCAACAACAACGGCGATATCTACCCACAGCGGGATGAGCGCGCTCCCGCCGCCGTACTGTCCCAAGTACGAGATGACTGCCATACCGATGAGGTACGGCCACAGCCAGAGCGTGTACCGGAAGTCGAGCGGCGGCCGGGTACTGGCTGAGCTCGTAACCAGGGAGATCGCCATGAGCATGAAGCCCAGGACGAGCAAGGCGAGTAACCGCCAGACGACACCCCAGCCGCTCCAATATACCAGCAGATTGGCAGCGATGAAGCTAATCGGCGCGAGCACGCGACCGCCTTTGAGCACAAACGGACGCTGGTAATCAGGATCGCCCCGGTGCAGTGCCGCGTAGGCCAGCGGCGTGAAGACATACATGAGCACTGCCGCCGAGGTGACGAAGCCCACAAACGTTTGCCATCCAGGAAACGGCAGGAACAGCAGCATACCAACTATGAAGGAGAAGATCAGGCTGACAATCGGTATTCCCCGCACGCTCACCCGCGCGAAGACCGCCGGAACGTAGCCTTCGCGAGCGAGCGCATAGGGGAAGCGTGCGCTACTACCAAGGTAGAGGAGGGCCGTGCCTGCGGGTGAGATGAAGGCATCAATGTAAAGCAGCACTGCCAGCCACGTCAGGCCCAGGCCAGTGGCTAGCCCGGCGTAGGGGCCAAAATTCCCCTTGCTAATCGGATTGGACCAACCATGCACAAGGTTATGTGGAGTCAAGGCTGCGATGAAAACAACCTCGAGGAGCAGGTAGATGACCGTACCAATTATCTGCGCTCCGATAATTGCGCGCGGAATAGTGCGGCCGGGATCGCGCACCTCCCCGGCGAGTTCAACGGCTTGCTCGAAACCGATTAGGGCGAATACAACCCCGGCCGGAAGGGCTTCAAGAACTCCTTTGATGCCATATGGAGCGAATCCACCGCCAGCGGAGAAATTGCCCACATGGAACGCCGCGATGCCGAGCGCGATGATGGTGAGCAAGGGAATGGCAATCTTCCACCAGACTGCTGCCGTGTTGGTCTGCGCCATTCGCGCGATTCCCCAGGCGTTAATCGCAGTGAAGATGAGCATCAGAATGGCCGCCACGAGGTAGCCCAGCGGTGTGAGGACCGTGACTCCGCCGCTCATCTGGGACAGACCTGGCAGATAGTTGGTGGCATACTGGAGCGCGGCCTCCACCTCGATGGGGGCGAGAGTCACGCTGTAGACCCAGCCCATCCACCCGGCGGTGAAGCCCGCCAGGCCCCCGAAGGCGTAGTGCGGGAAACGGGCCGACCCTCCTGCGACCGGGTAGGCGGCACTGAGCTCGGCATGAACGAGCGCAAGCACCGCGACGATTGCCGCTCCAACAACCCACGAGATCACTGATGCTGGTCCAGCGACCTCAGCCGCGGAGAGCGCGCCGAGTAACCAGCCAGATCCAATGATCGAACCAACCACGGCGAAGGTGAGGCCGAGCAAACCCATATCTCGCCGCAGTTTGTGCTCTTCGCGCTGACCCTGAGGGCCGGTTACGCGCATGTCCGTTTCCATAGTCACCTCCGGAGTACAACACTTGCAGACGGGAACGCCTGCTCTACTTTGTCTACAGTTCTAGTCGCATGCTAATCATTGCTATGTTTTCTACGCATGGACAATTGGCCTAATAGATATATATCCAACAATCCAAGCCCTGTCAAGGATCAAGCAGACCTACACTCCATGTAATAGCTACTCTGCACATCCGTTCTTAAAAAAAGGAAAAGATCTGAAGATAAAGAAAGAGCTTATCGGCTCTTGTGCTTGCAGATTGTTTCAGATAAGATAGACCTCTAAGCCTGTTCTCTGAAGTGCAGATTT